>Ga0255055_10000212_pt1 | contig 44583 bp, 39 predicted proteins | sample JV7_2_27_MG_FD_188633 | JGI IMG/M metagenome (GOLD analysis project Ga0255055, IMG submission 188633) | Seawater microbial communities from Jervis Inlet, British Columbia, Canada - JV7_2_27 | ecosystem: Environmental > Aquatic > Marine > Inlet | place: Canada: British Columbia | collected... | reverse complement strand
GCATACTTACAGAAACCTCTGGATATCAATGAGCTCAGTGAAATTATCAAAAAGGCCAATGAAAAAATTCGCCGGAAAAAAGAATCTAAGCGCTAAGCGGCCGGCCGGGGTCATTTCCGCCTGTGCCAAACTCCTACCCGAAGGGTGTCGAAATGCCGATATCGATTTTTAGTAGGCTCAAACCTCGCTTTTGGGATCATGAAGATGCAATCGGCGGACCGTATAAGCACCATTTTGAATTTCGCCGAATCTGGAAACGAGCCGTTCTGGTTATCGCAACCGTGGCGCTCGTTCCGCTTATCATATGGGCTCTGGCCGGCTACCGGCTGCATCTGGATACAACCGAATCGGAGCTGGTGTTGCGCACCTCCCAACTGGTTTCGAATTCGTGGCGATCGATTTCTCTTTTTATGTCGGAGCGCCGGTTGGTGTTAGAATTTATTGCGCACGATCATACCTTCGAAAGCTTGAATGATAAGGCGCACCTCGCTGCGATTCTCGATAACCTCAAAAAAAGATTCGGCGGGTTCACGGATTTAGGTCTGATCGACAGCGCGGGCATACAGCAAGCCTACGTCGGGCCTTACCGGCTGGGAGGCCTGAACTTCAGTAATGAGCCCTGGTTCCGTCAGGTCCTGAAACACGGTGTTTATATCAGTGAACTGGTCGAGGGATATCGTAAAGAACCCCACTTTGATTTTGCCGTCAAACGGGATTTGCCGGATGGCTCATTTTTTGTCTTACGTGCAGCCTTAGATGCGCAAAAGTTCAATGAATTGATTGCGCAGTTTGAGGTCGGGAAAAAAAGCGATGCGTTCGTTGTCAACCGAAAAGGCGTGCTGCAAACACCTTCCCGGTATTACGGTTCGGTTTTAAAAAAAATTCAGATTCGCATCCCGGATTACGCTCCCAAAGCACAGGTATTTGAGGGTAAAAACGATAAAAACGAGCGCTTGGTGATCGGCTATGCGTTTATCCCCGAAACGCCTTTTATTTTTATGATCGTCAAACAGAAAGGCGAACTCATCCAACCCTGGTATAAGACAGGTTGGGCCTTTACGGGGATTTTAGCAACAAGCATTTTGATGATATTGCTGGTAACTCTCGCAGTGGCCTCGCATCTGGTCGATCAGATTCACGCGGCCGATCAGGAGAGGGTTGATACCTTGCATCAGGTGGAATATACCAATAAGATGGTTTCCCTGGGACGCCTGGCTTCAGGCGTTGCCCATGAAATTAATAACCCGCTGGCCATTATTAACCAAAAGGCCGGACATATCAAAGATATATTCACCCTGACCGAAGCATATAAAAAAGATCCGAAGCTCATCGACCTTGTCGACTCGGTTCTTTCCACCGTGCATCGCTGTGCCGAGGTTACAAAAGGCCTGTTGGATTTTGCGCGCCATCTCAATGTCAGTATCCAGACCATCAACTTGCGGGAAATTATCAACGAGGTACAAAGTGTTTTGACCAAAGAAGCCGAATTAAGGCGTATCACGGTCGAAGTGGATTTAGCGGACAACATTCCACAATTTGAGAGTGACCGGGGCAAATTAGAACAGATTTTTTTCAATCTGTTTAACAATGCCGTTGCGGTCATGAACGATGGGGGTCACCTTGAGATTAAGGCAGAGCGCGAGGATACGGATTTTGCTTCGATCTCTTTCTCCAACAACGGCCCGGCTATTCCGGAAGCGGACCTCAAGCACGTTTTCGAGCCCTTTTTTTACTCAAGAACCGGTGAAAGCGGGACGGGGCTCGGCCTGGCCGTTACCTATGCGCTGGTTCAGGATATCGGGGGCCAGATCAGTGTTCAAAGCGAGCTCGGTACGGGAACTCGTTTCAATATCCGGTTACCGCTTAAGATGCCACCAAAGGACGAGGCGGGCGCCGGCGAATATGATCACGACGCTTGACCCCCCCGGACACCAAGGAAATGGAGTTTTGTATGCGTGCCAAGTTAGAAATCGTCGCTGAGAGCGGTCTCCAATTTTTCGGAAAAATGACGGCATCGATATCGCATGAAATTAAAAATGTGCTGGCGATTATCAATGAAAATGCCGGACTTCTCGAGGACCTCGTACTCATGGCAGACGGAGGGGCGGAGATCGAACCGCAGCGCCTGAAAAATATGTCCCGGACGGTTATGAAACAGGTTAGCCGGGCGGACATCATCATGAAAAACATGAACCGCCTGGCTCACAGCGTTGATGAATCGATCAAGACCATTGATCTAAATGACCTATTGGAACTGTTGGTCGCTTTATCCAATCGATTCGCATCCACGCGCGGTGTCGGCATCCAGTTAAAACGAAATGAAGGCCCGCTGAAGCTAAGGACCTCTCCGTTTTTCTTAGTGAATCTGCTCTGGTTATGTCTGGATTTTGCAATGGACGCGGCCGGTGAAGATAAAATTGTTGAACTGGTCACCCGGAATACAGAAACCGGGATCGAGGTTTTTTTCAAACGTCTTGGAGGTCTGGCTGAAGCGCCTTTGAAACCATTTCCGGCTGAGCCTGAAAAAGGCCTCTGCGACCTGCTCCGTACTGAGCTGGAAGTCAGTACCGGGAACCAGGAAATTGTTGTCAGAATTGCCGGCGACATCGACAGAGATTAATCGGCCAATAAGATGATGAATTAACGAGGTGGATCGCATGCCGCAAAAGGTGTTGATCGTTGACGATGAAAAGGATTTTTTGGATATCATTGCAGAGCGGTTACTTGCGCGCGGAATGGATGTTTCAACCGCTACTTCGGCCGAGGATGCCCTCAATATGGTTGAAGAAGAATCCTTTGATGTTGTTATTCTGGATTTCATGATGCCGGCATTGGACGGGTTCAAGGCCTTAAAACTGATGAAGGCAAAGCGGCCCGATGTGCAAATTATTGTACTGACCGGAAATGTGCCTGACGAAAAGCGTAGGGAGGCCAAAGCACTTGGGGCTCTGGATGTGATCGAAAAACCACCCGATCTGAAAGACCTTATTCAAAAAATAAAAAAAGCGAAAAAGCCTCAAAGGACAGTCCGTGAGAAAAAGGGTCGCAGGAAAAAATAGAATGCGGCAATATCCGCATGATATGGGTTGAGCCGGTTGAGCCCGTTAGCGCCTTGTCCTGTTTGCCCGAAAAAAATCAGACATCTTTCCGGACCGCATTTTTAAGGTAATCAAAAACGTCAGGACCTTCATCGGCAGCCTTTTGTTTGCCGGCAGCGATCTGTTGGATAAGTTCTATTTTGGTTTTGTCGAAACTGCTGATCCGGTCTTCGATGTGCTTAAGGGTGCCCTGAATCAGGCTGTAAATGATCATCGGCCCAAAAAAAACCTCACCGCCGGCTTTGGGTGTCAGCGCCCCGATAATTTTATGACGACTGAGCTGAAATGCTTGCGGTGCCGGCTTGTAATCCAGCAGTTCGGCAAACAGCTCCAGGCATTCGACCACCCCATCGGGGTAATCCCTTTCAAATGATGCCTTTCCGTCTGCGGCTATTTCATCGATATCGGATTCACTAAAAGAAAGATCGAGCTGATCGATGCACTCTTTTTGAACGGCTTTGACGGACGCATCTTTGCGGCTGAGCTTCACATCTGAATCTTTCAGTATTTTGATGATGTTGCGGATTTTGACCATTTCTTTTATCAACGGGCTTTTACGCATGGCCACGTCGTCAATGGTCGTTTTGTAAATCGGCAGTTCGTTGTCCAATACGAAAATTTTTTTCCGATCCTGATCGACTTTTTCCACGTAAAGATCCAGATCACGTGCTTTTTGGTATTGATAGGGGCTCATTTCCAGCAGACTGCGCATGGCATCCTTGTCGGCTTTGCGGCCGCTTTCCGCAGGTCCGATTGAGGCGATTACCTTGTTGGCCAATTTATCGATTTTTATTTTTGTTAACAGGTTTTCTTTAAAGGACATGGGGGCCCCCTATTAGCATGGTTAAGGTTTAATCGATCTGGGAGTCTTTGTCGATAAAGCAGTGCATAGGTGTTATTGGAGTACTGGAGTACTGGAGTATTGGAGTGTTGATAAAATCCAGCAAGAAAGCCGCTGCTGATCCCATTACTCCATCACTCCAACACTCCATCACTCCAGTTTTGGTTTTTTTCCCTGCTTTACCACATCGCTTTCGGCAAGTAAACTGCATCAGCGAAATGCGGTCTTGTGATTGTCGGGTTGCCTTCAAATGGTTATTTGTATATATAAAAGCTTTTTGTAATCGACCCCATAACTGAAAGAGAGAAAAGCAATGACGGATACGATTAAACTGGTTTACGGGAAAAAAGAATACGAGCTGCCGGTGGTCCAAGGCTCGGAAGGGGAGAAGGCCATCGATATATCCCAGCTACGTGCAACCACTGGGTTTATCACACTGGACTCCGGTTATGCCAATACCGGCAGTTGTGCCAGTGAAATTACTTTTATGGACGGCGAGAAGGGCATCCTGAGATATCGCGGAATTGCGGTTGAAGAGCTGGCCGAAAAGGCGACTTTTAAAGAGACCGCTTATCTTTTGATCAATGGGAAACTGCCCAACCGCGATGAACTCACGCGTTTTTCTGTTTTGCTCAACGACCACTCTTTGGTGCACGAAGATATGCGGGCCTTTTATGAGAACTTTCCGCGTTCTTCCCACCCCATGGGGATTCTTTCTTCAATGGCGAATGCCTTGAGAAGTTTTTATCCGGAACTTCTGAACCTGGAAGAAGAGATCAACATGACAGTGACCCGGCTGCTTTCCAAGATTCGTACTTTGGCAGCCATGTCTTACAAAATTTCGCGGGGTCACAAGGTGGCGTACCCCAGACCCGATCTGGCCTATTGCGCCAATTTTTTAAACATGATGTTTCATTCGCCGGTCAGGCCCTATGCCATCGATGATGATGTGGTTGAAGCCCTGCGCGTATTCTGGATTCTGCATGCCGACCATGAACAAAACTGCTCCACATCGGCGGTGCGGCTGGTGGGCAGCGCCCGGGTAACATTGTATGCCGCCATTTCCGCCGGAATAGCCGCTCTGTGGGGCCCGTTGCACGGTGGGGCCAACCAGGCCGTCATTGAAATGCTCAGCGATATTGCCGAAAATAAGAATATGGCCGGGGTCGTTGAACGGGCCAAGGATAAAAAAGATTCGTTCCGCTTAATGGGATTTGGCCACCGCGTTTATAAAACTTATGATCCGCGGGCCAAAATTATGAAGAAAATGTGCGATTCGCTGTTGAACAAACTCAAAATTTCAGACCCGCTGCTGGATATTGCCAAGGAGCTCGAAGCCGTTGCTTTAAAAGATGATTATTTCATCGAACACAATCTGTATCCCAACGTCGACTTTTACAGCGGAATCGTTCTGCGGGCCATCGGCATCCCCACCAATATGTTTACCGTATTGTTTGCCATCGGAAGATTGCCGGGCTGGATCGCTCAATGGAAAGAAAGCATGGATGATCCCAACTGGAAGCTCGGCCGGCCGCGTCAGATATATACCGGCCCGACCTTGACGAAATTTGTACCGGTCGATGAACGTTAGTTTTGAAAGTTATTCCGACTTCATCTTCCAAAATATAAATTTGGCAACCACAGGGCAATCCCGGGAAACAGCATGACAATGACTAAACCCAGCATCATCACCAGCACAAAGGGTATGATCGAGCGGTAGATATCCGCCAGGGTTACCTCCGGAGGAGCCATGGCCTTCATGAGGAACAGGTTATAGCCGAAGGGAGGCGTCATGTAAGCAATCTGGCAGGTTATCGTATAGAGAACACCGTACCAGATCGGGTTATAACCCAGGTTGATTATCAGGGGCACATAAAGGGGCGCAACAATGATAAGCATGGCCGTATCGTCCAAAAACATGCCCATCAGGATGTAGGACAACTGCATCATCGCGAGTACCCCCAGCGGACTGAGACCCCACCTTTCGATAAATAGAGATTTAATGGCATGCACGGCGCCGAGGCCGTCAAAAACGGCACCAAAGCAAAGCGCCGCCAGAATGACCCACATAAACATGCAGCTGACACTCAGCGTATTCTTTAATGTCTCATCCAGTACCCGCCGGGTTAACCGGCCTTTGGCGAGAGCGGCGATGGTCGTTGCGGTCGCACCGACTGCTGAACATTGAACCAGACTGGTGATCCCCATCAGGAAAAGGCCTGTCATGGCAAAAATAATGACCAGGGGAACGATCCCGGCCCTGAGCAATCGTAACTTCTGCGGCCAGGTTATGGTCTCCAGCTCTTCCTTTGATAACGTGGGACCCAGGTGGGGCTGCAGTCTGCATCTGATATAGATGTAGGCCATAAAGAGGCCCGCTAGCAGGAACCCGGGGAAAACACCGGCCAGCCATAACTGGCCGACGGGTTGCCTGGCGATCATGCCGTAGAGAACCAGCACCACGCTGGGCGGGACCATGATCCCCAGGGAACTGCCCGCCTGGATGACACCGGTTACCATGACCTTGTCATATTTTCGCTTAAGCATTTCCGGCAAAGCGAGGCTCGCGCCGATGGCCATACCGGCCACACTCAAGCCGTTCATGGCTGATACCGCCACCATGAGCCCCATGGTTCCGAGGGCGAGTCCGCCACTGACCGATCCCATCCAGACATGGAACATTCGGTAGAGGTCACTGGCGATTCCCGACTCGGAAAACATATACCCCATATAAATGAATAACGGCAGGGTCAGGAGCGGATACCAGTTCAGTAAGGCAAAGGCCGCGTTAAATGGCATCTGCGCAGCTCCCTTGCCCCAAAGCAGTAGAGCGAAAAGAGTGGCGACCCCACCGATGGCGGCGAAAACGCGTTGCCCGGTAAGCAGCATGAGCATCATCGAGCTGAAAATCAGTATGGCGATAAGTTCATAACTCATATTATAGCTTCTTTCCTCTTGCCTTTGCCAGATCCTTGAAAAACGTCGCTAGCGCCTGCAACAGCATCAGCAGAACGCCGGCCCCCATAATAATCTTGATGGGAGCCATATAGGGTGCCCACGCAGATCGATTTTTTTGCCCGTACATGACAGCGTATTCAATGCTGGAATAGGCGCCGTAGAGGAGAAACACCAGGTAGAAAATGAGGAAAAGGCAGGTAATCGCGTCAACCGCAGCCTTTTTCTTGTCCGACCAGCGGCCATAGAGCAGATCCATTCGAACATGCCCTTTGAGAACCATGGAGTACCCGCCGCCAAGCAGATAATAAGCGGCCATGGTGAACTGCGCCATTTCTACCGCCCATATGCTTGATTTATCAAAGAGGTTTCTGGTAATCGGTTCGTACAGCAGGATCCCGATCATAGCGAAGACGAGATACATGGCGAACGTACCGACCACTTTGTTGGTTGCATCAACAGCGTGCACGAAAGTTTTGACTGCTTTAGGCATCTTGGCCTCTTTCCTTTGGTCCCTTTACCCATAATTGAATCGAGCGATTTTTTACACGATCTGCACCGAATCCATTATGCAGAAGTGATCCGCGAATAATCCGCGATCCGCCGGAGGCGGACCTGTGGTTATCGCGGACCCTTATGCATGAATATCTCGGCACATCTCTGGGTAATAAATCGCTCAATGAATTTTTAATTGGGTTTTAGCGGTTTACCTTCCCTGGCCGGTTCTACTTTGAAGCCGGGGAAGGCCACCGCTATGCTATCATAAACGCTTGATGCCCGATGCATTAGTACCGGTAGGGAGGACCGGCGTCTTTCATTGTTTGGGCGTATTCTTTGAGAATTTTGACAACCTTGGCACTCCTACCTCCTTTTTTGGCAGTCTCGTCCCAGAATTTGAGTGCGGCATCTTCCACGACCTTCCACTCTTCTGCGGGGATGGAGGTGAGCTCTAGTTTGCCGCCTTTGGTGCGGTAGTGCGCTTCACCCCACCAGTACCAGTGCTGCCGATAGTAGTGCGAGCTGTCCATTTGAAGACGGAACAGGGTCTTGAGGTGCTCCGGCAGGGCGTTCCAGGAATCGGAGTTCGCATAATACGAACCCGCCCAGGCACCGGAAATGGGATTGGTCAGGTAATATTTGGTGACATCCGCCCATCCGACCGTATAATCCTCGGTGATGCCGGACCAGGCCACCCCGTCCAGTTCACCCGTTTGAACCGCCATCTCGATGTCCTCCCAGGGCAGGGCCACCGGGATGACGCCGAATTGCTGCATGAACCGGCCGCCGGTGGGAAACATGAACATTCTCAGTCCCTTGAGGTCTGCAAGGTGTCGGATCGGCTTGGTGCTGGCGAAATTGCATGGGTCCCAGGCCCCGGCACTCAGCCAGGTGACGCCTTTTACTTCAGCGAAGGCTTCCTCCCAGATTTCGTTCAGGCCAAGCCAGTTAAACAGTACGGGAACATCCAGCGAGTAGCGTGACGCAAAAGGGAAGTAAGCACCAAAAATGGACACGTCCACGGGTGCCGCAATGGAGTCATCATCACTCTGGACGGCGTCAATGGTCCCCTTCTGCATGGCTCTAAACAGCTCACCGGTGGGCACCAATTGATCAGAAACATACAATTCGATCACCATCTCGCCGTTGGCGGCCTTGTTAAACGCATCGATGGCCGGTTTGCAGACATGCGCAGATAAGGGTGCGCCGGCATAGGTCTGCATCCGCCATTTGATGGTGGATTTCTTGGCCGCATGTACAAAGGGCGCGTTTACCGTTGCGGCTGCCACTGTTGCGGCCGCCCCCATTCCTGCTTTTTTGAGAAAATCGCGTCGTTTCATTCTATTTGGCTCCTTTCATGGTTTTTGGGTTAACAGCAAACCAAATCAATAAAAATGTAACAGTTTGAGGGTGTTATTAAAAGGCGTCAAGGTGATGGCTCAGCGACTATCAGGTCTTTTTCTTTTTGTTGTTCTGTTTACCTACATCGCTGAATAAAGTGCTGTCAAGTTTTATGTGTTAAGAGCCGGATTTCCGATATAAGGATGCGCTCGTGTGACGTTCCGGCCGGCAGTGACCCCTTCGGTTTTGAACCTATTTGAAACACAAGGATGACCGCCGGCATCGGGCACAATGAGGGTCGTTCCCCTCGGGCGGCGTTGATCTGCATAGCAAGAAACAGTAATTAGAACCCATCTCAAAAATGTCTTTTGGTCCAATATCTTTGTTGGTGCCTCGCTTCAAATCCTTCGATCCGCCCCAGGCGGACCTCCGGTTTGAAACTCGGCCCCGCCGCGCGTGTCCCGGCGAAGCCTTTAGGCGAAGACGGAATCTTGAACCAAAATCCTATTTTTGAAATGGGTTCGAAAAAAGAGATTGACTCATCGCATTTCTCCGTTATATTTCTTCAGTTTAAGTAAACGGCATGCAGGTAAGCTGATAATGCTTGTGGAATGATCGCAACGAGCGTCCCGCCGGCTGCCGGACCGGTAACTGACAGTGTGAACCGTTTTAGACCAGAAAGGGGAGGGATCGACATGAGCACGGCAACGCGCCTTTTGGACCAGGAATTCACCCAAGAAATCTGTTATGAACTTTTGCCGGAATGGAAAGGCATTGATATCCGTATCTCGCAGTTAAGCGGCGGGATAACCAATAAACTGTACCGGATTCAGTCGGAAAAAGGCGATTGCACCGTTCGGATCTACGGTGATAAAACCGATCTTTTTATCAACCGCGACGATGAGGCCCATGCGATCCGGGAAATGTCAAAAATCGGCGTATCCTCCAATATCGTCAAGTATTTGCCCGAAAAGGGCGTTACCATCGTTGAATTCATCGATGACTCCATTGTTTTGACAAACGATCACTTTTTGGACGCATCACTCTACCCAAAAATCGTTGAACCGATTCAAAAAATTCACACGAGCGGCGTGAATTTGGAACGGATTTTCAATCCCCTGGTGGAGGTGATGAAGATGTCGGCCATACTCAAGCGGCTCGATGCAGATTATCCGGAATTTGACATTGCCGGCACCATCCAACGGCTCATCAAGCTGTCGAGTATTATCAATATCCCCGAATCGGATTATACGCCCTGCCACAATGATCTGCTGGCGGACAATTTTATACTCATAAACGAAGATGCGCTGCATAAATACGATTCTCCCATGTATATCATCGATTGGGAGTATGCCGGGATGGCGCCAAAGTATTACGATATCGCGGACATGTTTCAGGAAGTCCTTGTCCCGCGAGAAGCGGAAAAACAGATTGTTGAAGCATATTGCGCCGGTCACAAATTTGAGCACGTGCTATATCTGATCGATCTTTTTAAACCATTTCCTGACATTTACTGGTTTTTGTGGAGTCTGATCCAGCTTAATATCTCAAAAATCGAATTCGATTATTACAATTACGGCAAACCCAAATATGAAACTGCATTAGAGAATCTGAAGTTTATTAAAAAGAAATACGGTGTTGCGGTTTAAATATCTCGCTATCATTCCTGATTGGTAATTTTACATCCGGTCGTAATCACTTCCACATGAGGCATAACACATTCTGCCGGCTCCGAACCGTCTAAAGGGACCATGATTTTGTTGTACATGTTTATTTCCTTTTTTTATATATAGAAAATTTTTAAAAAGACCATATCGTTGGGATGAAAAGGGAGCCCAGCACCAGTACGAGCAAATTCAGCGGCATTCCCAGCTTTAAGTAATCGCTGAAACGATAGCCCCCGGGACCATACACCAGCAAATTCGTTTGATAGCCGATCGGTGTTGCAAAACAGGCGCTGGCACCAAAGCAAACCGCAACGATAAAGGGTTTGGGGTTGACACCCAGTCCCAGCGCTGCCGATATCGCAATCGGCAGCAGCAAGATAGCGGTGGCGTTGTTACTGAGTATGTGCGTACTGATGCTGGTTAACAATAAGATACCGCTTAAGACATAAACCGGATCCAGCCCGCTGAATAGGCTTAGAAATGCTTTGGCATAAAATTCTGAAGCACCGGTTTTCTCCAGCGCGGCACTTAAGGCGATCGTTGCAATAATGATTAAAAGGACCCGGCCCTCCATGGCGCGGTAGGCATCGCGTAGCTGAAGACATCCGGTTAAAATCATAAGAAACGCTGCCGTCAGGGCACACACCAAAATATCGGCCATCCCAGTACTGGCAGCTATCACCAGACCCCCAAATATTGCGAATGCGCGGCGTGCCAGTCTTTTGTGAACAATTTCATGATGGACATCTTCCACGATGATATAATCCGTCACGCCGCGCAGTCTCTCCAGCGATGATTCCGGACAGCGAATCAGAAGAATGTCGCCGATTTTTAATCGAATATCCTTGATTTTTTGTTCGGTATAATGAAGCTCCTGGCGTTTAATTGCGATGATATGAACATCGGGATCACGCTGCAGGCGATTTTCCATCAGTCGAGCCCCCAGCAGGGATGACTGGGGCGGAATGATCAGCTCCACAATTAAGGATTCTTTTTGCCCGGTCGCGAAATTCATGCCTTGTTCCGCCAGAGATAATTCCACAATATTTGCATGAAGAATTTCAACCAGATCATTGGCCGAGCCTTTGACCAGCAGGAGATCATCCGGTGCAATTTGAACCGAATCTCTGTCCGGGTAGAAAATATGCGAATATCGGATCAGTTCGAGTACCTCGTTTTCGGATATTTTTGAGCAAAATATGAATTCGGATCTTCACCGATGATACGACTTCCGCGCGGAACCTGGAGCTCAGCCAGATAACGCCGATGCGAATCATTCTGTAACTCGCACACCGGATTATGCATACTGGGCATGAGTCTGGGGGCGGCCAAAACAAGAAAAGCAATTCCCAGCAGAGCAACGGGCACCCCTAAACGCGAAAGTTCAAACATCTGCAAAGCGCCAAAACCATACATGGCACTTAAGTCGCTGATAATAATATTGGTGGAGGTTCCGATCAGCGTGCAGGTGCCGGCTAAAATGGAAGCATAGGAGATCGGAATTAAAAATTTTGACGGGCTGAAATCCAATTCACAGCTGAGACTCAAAATAATGGGGATAAAAAGAACGACCACCGGGGTATTATTGATGAAAGCCGAAGCCAGTCCGACAATGGTAAGGATCAAAACAATTGCCAGTTGCGGCCGACCCCGGGAATATTGAAGTACTTTTTGAGAGATAAATCCGACCGCACCGGTGCGGATCATGCCTTTGCTGATAAGGAACATGGATCCTACGGTTATGACTGCCGGACTTGCAAAGCCCGCAATGGCTTCTTTGGGCGTTAAAATTCCGGTCAGAATCAGTGCAACCATGATACCGATTGAGGTCAGATCCACCGGTAGCCTCTCGGTTATCAACAAAAGCATCGCAATCACTAAAATAGCAGTCACCAGCCAGATGGTCATATCGTTACCTCACCGAAGTTGTTTTTCGCCTTCACCTGAATACACTGTCCGCTTTATCTCAATTAAGCATTAATCTTTATTCAAAAACGCCATTGTCAAGTTCCGGTCAGGCAAACAAATCTGTCAGCCCCCTAATCAGAGTCCTGAATATTTTTATTCGAAAGTTTTTTATTGAAAAAAAGGCTTGCACATTTTATTATATATGTTGTATATACATCTAAACACTTAGTCGACTAATCAATTTCAATTTAGACCACATTGAATGGCCAAAAGCAACATTTTCACAACTTCGAAACCGATGTATTTCTTATTTTATGCTGCAACGTGGTTTTGTAGCGACTACAAGGACATGAAAATTTAAATATATGTTATTCCCGTGAAAATCGTTGATGATAACAATCCAATCCCTAAATACCTTCAAATCAGCGCCTGGTTGAAAGAGCTTATTGAAAACGGCAGGTACCAGAAAGGTGAAAAACTGCCCTCTGAAATCCAGCTTGCTAAAATATGTGAGGTCAACCGCGCGACGTTAAGGCAGGCGACCAACGAATTAGCCGGCATGGGGCTGCTGAGAAAAGAGAAGGGGACCGGGACATTTGTGTCCGCGCCTGCCCCCGCCGAATTAAGGCAAAAACTGGAGCATATTTCAAGCACTACGGATTTGATGCAGGCCAGCGGCATCGCCCAAAGTACCCGGGTTTTAGAAAAACGGGTTGAGCAGGCTGACGATGAAATTGCCAAAGTTTTATTTTTAGGTTCCAACAAAAAAGTGATTCATGTCCAACGGGTAAGAATTGGCGACGGTATGCCCTATCTCTTTGAAGAAAGTTACCTGCCCAGCGACATATTCGACGGCATCCAGGATATGAATCTGATAGGTTCGATGTATAAAATCATGACCGAACACTTTAATGTCTCCCTTGCCCGTTGCAAACAGAACATCAGCGCGGTGAATTTGAATCAAAAGATCGCATCGATTTTGGAGCTGCCTCAAAATTCCGCCGGCATTTTTATCGAAAGCCTCACCTTCGATGAAAACAGCATTCCCATTGAACTACTTTACTCCTATCACCGGGGGGATAAATATAAACTTGAAATTGAACTGGGGAGATATCACTCAAGTTCTGAGACCTTGAACATCAATGCTGAATAAACGAGGGGTCGGGGAGTTTTTTATTCAAAGTTTGTCATTCCCGCGCAGGCGGGAATCCAGAAATGTTCTGCTGAAAAAGCTGGATGCCCGCCTGCGCGGGCATGACGGAAAAAACTCCCCGACTGCTCAAATAAACAAGTAATAATTTTCAAATTCTAATTTTCGTTTAGCAATAATTGTTTATTTTCGGAGGTATGAAAATGGAAGAAAGAAATCTTTTTGAAAGGCTGGTAGACGTCAGTCCGGGTATGGAAATCTGGTGGGATTCGTCTCCTGTTATTTTCGAAAATTGGTGTAAAAAAATTTTGGAAAAGGCGGATCCCAATGAGCGCGATATATTAAAGGCCCAATTCAATCGAATGTATGACAGGGACAATCCGATGCGTCAGCTGTTCAGAGGCGTAACCACGAATCCACCCCTTTCGCTGCAGGCCATTCAGGATGATCCCGCCTACTGGGAAAAGGTGACTAAAGACATTCTGGCTGAGAATCCGGATCTGGATAAAGAAGCTCTTTTCTGGAAGCTCTACAAGACGGTTGTAAAGCGCGGCTCGGAGATGTATCTGCCGTTATTTGAAGCCAGCAATTACAAGGAAGGCTTTATTTCAGGACAGGTGGATCCGCGCAGCTTGTTTGATAAGGATGCCATGATCCGTCAGGCCGAAGAAATAGCGGCGATTAACCCCAACGTCATGATTAAAGTTCCCGGTTCCAAGCCGGGCTACGAAGTAATTGAGTACCTGACAGCTAAGGGGATTCCCACAAACAACACGCTGACCTTTGTTTTGCCCCAGTTGGTGGATTGTTCCGATAGTGTCAAAAGGGGTCTTGAAACTGCCAAGGAAAATGGGGTGGATTTGAGTAAATGGCGTTCCGTTATTACCCACATGGAAGGCAGATTTGGCAACCTCGGTGGTTTAAAAGACTTTGCGGCCGAAAAGGGGATCGAGCTATCCGACGGCGAAATTCGACTGGCGGAATTGGCGATTTTCAAAAAGGCCTACAAGTATTTGAAAGATAATGATCTGCCGAGCAAGATGCTGTCCTGCTCACTGATCGTCGGTCCGACCGTCGACGGCGAAAACCGTATCTGGCATCTGGAAGAAAAAGCCGGTGCTGACATCGTTATGACCTGTCCGCCCGGTTTTATCGATAAGGTTCTTTTCCTGCCCGGTGTCGAAAAAATCAGTTTTGAAAAAGATCGTATCCTGGAAGATATACCCCAGGATCTAATGGATAAACTCATGCGGGTTCCCTATTTTGAAAAAGGCTATTCCGCGGATGGATATTCCCGGGATGAATACAACACGCATCCGGCCCTTCAGAGAACCGCTGAGCAGTTCTCCAAAGCAACCGAGGAAATGGTGGCATTCGCAGGCAAATGTCTTGAAGCCTGATTTCAAAGATCACCCGATAGGGGGCGCTCCAAAAGTTGCCGATGAACAGCTATCCTTTATGAATGGTTCTATTTCAGAAAGGAAATTAAAATGATTGTAGGCGTTTTAAAAGAAATCAAGGCCGAGGAAAATCGCGTGGCGCTGTCTCCAGGGGGTGTTGAGTTCATGCGGCAAAATGGGCATTCAGTTCTAGTCGAAAAAAATGCCGGCAGAGCCAGCGGGTTCGGCAACGCCGGTTATAAGAACGCCGGAGCTGAGATCGTGGAGAAACCCGTAGAGGTTTTTGACCGTGCTGAAATGATTTTGCGTGTCAAGGAACCGCAGTCTTCCGAATTTGAGTTCATCAAAAAAGGCCAGATTTATTTTGCTTATCTTCATCTGGCGGCATCGGAAGATCTGACCCGGGCAATAATCGACGCCGGATCGATCAATATTGCTTATGAAACCATTCAAAAGGCGGACGGATCCCTGCCGCTGCTCACCCCGATGAGCGAAGTGGCCGGTCCCATGGCGATTCAGGAGGGAGCCAAATATCTTGAGATGGCTCAGGGTGGACACGGTGTACTGTTAGGCGGTGTCCCCGGTGTGGATCCGGGTACCGTGATGATTATCGGTGGTGGCGCTGTGGGCATTAATGCGGCCAAGATGGCCTGCGGACTGGGCGCCAAGGTTTACATCCTTGACATCGATCTCGATCGGCTGCGGTATTTGAGCGATGTGATGCCGAGCCATTGCATCACCTTGATGTCCAGTCCGGCTGCGATCCGCGATGTGCTGCCCAAAGCCGATGTTGTGGTGGGCGCTGTGCTGGTTCCGGGCAGTAAAACCCCCACCGTGATTACCCGTGAAATGCTCAAAATTATGAAAAAGGGATCGGTGTTGATAGATGTTTCCATTGATCAGGGCGGCTGTTTTGAGACCGCCAAAGAAACGACCCATGCCGATCCAATCTATTCGATCGACGGTATCGTGCATTATGCCGTCAGCAATATGCCCGGGGCCTTGCCGAGAACATCCACCCTGGCCCTGAACAATGCAACCCTGCCTTACGCCGTTGAAATTGCCAATAAAGGCTGGCGCAAGGCCATGCAGGATAATCCTGAAATCAAACTCGGTGCCAACGTGGTGCAGGGTCACGTGACCTATGAAGGGGTTGCGGAGGCCTTCGGGTTTAAGCTGATTAACATCGATAGTCTGCTGTAAACAAATTCTTCTGCTGTGAGCGTTTGCGGCTTGCAAGCTTTTGCGAGGCTACGACTTTTTGATCCTGGATTGATGCAAAGGAGGTATTTATGATTGTAGGCGTTTTAAAGGAAATTAAAGCTGAAGAGAATCGCGTGTGTATGACGCCTGCCGGTGTGGAGGTAATGAAACAAAACGGCCATGCGGTTTTGGTCGAAAAAAATGCCGGTACGGGCAGCGGATTTAATAACACGGCATATAAAACAGCAGGTGCTGAAATCATCGATACCCCCAAAGAAATTTTTAAGCGCGCCGACATGGTCATGCATGTCAAAGAACCCCTGGCGGCCGAATATGATCTTATCCGCAGGAACCAGATCATTTTTACCTATCTGCACCTGGCGGCTGCGGAAGAACTGACGCATGTGCTGATCGAAGGCGGATCGATTGGCATCGCTTATGAGACCATCCAAAAAGAAGATGGTTCGCTGCCGTTGCTTACACCGATGAGCGAGGTGGCCGGTCGCATGGCAATCCAGCAGGGCGCCAAATATCTGGAAATGGCCCAGGGCGGCCATGGTGTTTTACTGGGTGGTGTACCCGGGGTCGATCCCGGCACCGTCGTCATCATCGGTGGGGGAATCGTGGGTACCAATGCCGCTAAAATGGCCTGCGGCCTGGGTGCCAAGGTGTATGTTCTGGACATGAACCTGGAGCGATTGCGTTACCTCAGTGATGTGATGCCCAGCAACTGCTTTTTGCTGATGTCAAAACCGACAACTGTCCGCAGGTTGATCAAGGAGGCCGACGTCGTCGTCGGTGCCGTGTTGATCCCGGGGGCCAAGGCACCCCGGCTGGTGACCCGCGAAATGCTGAAAACGATGAAGAAAGGCGCGGTGCTGGTGGATGTGGCGATCGATCAGGGCGGATGCTTTGAAACATCAAAGGCGACCACCCATGGCGAGCCGATTTACACTGTTGAAGGTGTGGTGCATTATTGCGTGGCAAATATGCCGGGGGCGGTGCCCAAGACATCCACGCTGGCGTTGACCAATGCCACGCTGCCTTACGCGGTTGAGATTGCCAATAAGGGCTGGAAAAAAGCCATGCAGGATAATCCTGAGATTAAGCTCGGCGCCAATGTGGTCAGAGGTAAAGTAACCTATCAAGGGGTTGCGGAGGCGTTTGGATTGGAGTATACGCCCATCGATAAACTTATATAACTGGGGTTCAGAGGTTCAGGGTTCAAAGGTTCAGAAGTTAAATGACAGAAGACAGATGTCAGCGGACAGATCCAAATGATTGCGGATTGCGGAATGTTGAGGTCTGCCAGAAACCACCGAAAGTAGGGCAGCCCTCTGCGGCTGCCAGAAAACAGCGACCGGCAGCCCGAACCTCTGAACGCTGAACCTTTAAACCCTGAACCTAAAATTTATTTTATAAATTTTTCAAAAGGAGATTGTGATGAAAAAGGAATTGAAGGAGTGGTTTGTTCCATGGTTAATGACCGCCAGAGAGTACAACACAGGTATTCTGGATAAGGCCTGGGCGCAACCGGATTATGCCCGTTTGATGCTGAACGAGAACCCGATTCAGCCCTCTGAAAAGGTCATTGAGGCCATTGCCGAAGCCGCCCGACACGGCAACTGGTACCCGGACAGTTTCAAGAAGTTAAGAACCAAAATCGGCGAAATGTATGATCTGGGCCCGGACAATGTTGCGCTTTGTAACGGCTCTTCGGAAACCATCGATGCCATGATGCGCGTTTTTATGCAGCCCGGCGATGAAATTATCATGTCCACCCCGACGTTTGAACTGTTTCCGGTGCGTGCGGAGTTGTGCGGGGCCAAGGCTGTGCAAATACCCTTGCGTGAAGGCGATCTGCAGTACGATGTTGAAGGCATGCTCGATGCGGTCAATCCCAGGACCAAGCTGATTTTAATTATCAACCCCAACAATCCGTCCGGCGTATTTATTGATGATGCGGATCTTGAGCGCTTCTGTGAGACCGGCATTCCCCTGTGTATTGACGAAGCTTATGCCGCCTATACACCGGATATAAAGACCAAAGCACCGCTGATCGAAAAATATCCAAACGTATTTTTATCGGTAACCCTGTCAAAAGCGCATGGGTTTGCCGGGATTCGTCTAGGCTTTGTGCTGGGAACCGAAGAAATGATCCAGGCCTTTAACACCATGTTTTTGCCCTGGAATGTCAGCCTGTTGTCAGCCGCCGCTGCCGGGGCCATATTCGATAACCCTGCGGAAGTTGAGGCCAAGGTCAAGCACAACAACGACTGGATGGATCGGTTTTACAACGAGTTGGAAAAATTAGGGCTCAAGCCTTATCCGGCGCATGGTAATTATATGCTGGTCGATGCTTCCATGTCAGGGAAAACAACCTCCGAAATCCTGGATGCGGCCATCGAGACCCATAAGGTTTACTTGAAGCGCATCGGAGATATCCACGGCAAGAGTGGCTATTTTCGCGTCACCCCGGGGGTCGATGAAGAAAATGAGCGCTTTATAAAATTTATTCGGGAATACTTCGGCTAACAAAATTTGAAATCATTCCACGATGATTTCAGCGGCAAGCAACCCATAACGATTAAAGCAGAAGGGGAAACCATGACCATTAAGTATCAATATGCGAATTTGCTGCATGCCGGTAGCTTCGGGCTGAACGTTTTCAGCCCGGATGACCTGGAGCGAATCCATCTGGCCACACTTGATGTGCTCTGGAATGTCGGGCTGCTGGTAAAAAGCCAAAAGGCAAGACAAATTTTTGGTGACAGCGGCTGTGTGGTCGACAAGAAAACCGATATTGTCAAAATTCCGCCGCATCTGGTGGAAGATGCCATTCAATCGACACCGGCGACCTACCGCGCTCACGCCATAGATCCCGCAAACGATTACGTGGCCGGGGGCACAAAAACAGGTTTTGTCAACTTCGGTGAAGCCCCGACCCTGATGGATCCTGTTACCCGCAAGGTACGCGCGGCGACTAAAAAGGATGTTGACGATACCGTGCGGTTTATCGATTCGCTTGAAAATGTCGTCGGCTGGGAAAGGCCGCTGACCGCGCAGGATCTGGATGAGGAAATGGCCAGTATTTATAATGCGTATTCCTTTTATACCTATTCTTCAAAACACGGTTTCTTAGGCATTTACAATGTTGAACAGTTCGACGCGGCTGTCAAAATGGGCGCTGTTCTGGCTGGGGGAGAAGACAAACTCAAACACAGTCCCCTATTTACCTGTTCTGCTGACCCGGTCAGTCCGTTGGTGCTTTCCGAAGAGCCAACCGATGTTTTAATCGAAGCCTGCAAGTTCGGGGCGCCGATAAAAATCAACCCGTTAGGAATGTGTGGCGGCACCACCTGCGTTAATCTGGCAAGTACGCTGATCACACACAATGCGGAAGTGCTGAGCTCGATTACGTTGGGCCAGTTGGTCAACAAGGGGGCTCCGATGGTATACGGCAGTTCAACCAGTATGATGGACATGAAAACGACATTGTCCGCCATGGGTGCCCCGGAGATGGCCATGATCAGCGCTGCGGCTGCCAAGCTGGCCCAGTTTTACCAGATGCCTTCCTGGGTTGGCGGGGGGTAGGTGGATAGCAAAAACCTCGATGCCCAGTCGGGTCACGAGTTCACCCTGACCGCCATCATACCCGCGTTGGCAGGTGCCAACATGATTTATGGCGTCGGGATGCTCGACAGTGCCTTGACCTGGGATTACGCTTCGGCTTTATTGCAAAACGAATTCATCGAGATGGTGTTGAAGGTTGTCAATGGCATTCAGGTTTCAGATGCAACCATTGCCATGGATGTGATTAGAGAAGTCGGCCCGGCCGGTGAGTTCATCACCCACCAGCACACCTACGACAATTTTAAAAAACTGACCAATCCAAAATTGATGGACCGCGACAACAGAGAAAATTGGGAAGCGGCCGGTTCAAAGGATATTGCTGAATTGGCCTATGAAAAATCTTGCGACATTATTGAAAACTACAAGACAGAGCCGCGGTCTGATAAGGTTCAGAAAGAACTGGACGGGATCTACGCCGAATATGAAGCTGCCGTTGCGGAGCGTAAAGCCAAGGCCAAAGCCGGATAAAACAACCCCATACGGCTATACGATAATAAGATCATAAGATTCCGTTAACGCCCTTAGGGGCTGCCAGCCGATTACGGGAGATAAAACCCATGAAGGTGTTGCAGCCCCTAATTTTTTTGGACAGGAGCTTTGCACTTTCATTATTGACGCTGCTCAGCTGGCCAACCTAAAAGCGTTATGATCATAGCGGCTGAACCAGTTCGACCGTAATATCTTCAGGTCCCTTAAAAAAGGCCATTTTCAGATTGGGTATATCTGTGGGTGGCACCAAAAATGAAAATCCTTGAGCCTGCAATTCTGTATATGCGGTTTCAATATCTTCAACCTGCAGACCGATATGATCATAGCCATAGCTTGATTGGGAGGCATCTCCCACCATTTCTTCATCTTCTCTGGAAACCCTTATGTTAACGGTGGTGCCCTGAAGGTCCAGGGAAGCCCCGTCGGCAGTTCCGAATTTTTGTCGCCTAACCAGCCTGGCCTCCAGGGTCTCGGTAAAAAAGGTGATCATTTTTTCAAGGTCTTTGCAGATGATATGTAGATGATGTAATCGATACGCCATAGGATACCTCCCTCTTAAAAGTTGTTTAGTGCATAATATTTATGACCGGACTAAAAAATCTTTAACGAACAAGCGGCCAAAAAAGCGGCAGTACTGCCACGATGATTACCAGAATGACCAATGTCAATAAACCACCGACCTTGAAATAATCCAAAAAACGATAACCACCGGGTCCCATTACAAGGATGTTGGCCGGATGCGATATGGGTGTCATAAAACTGGCCGATGCCGCCATGGCAATCGCCATCATGAAAGCATGCGGGGATAGCCCCATATTCATGGAAGTGTTCAGGACAATGGGAGCCATGAGCACCACCAGTGCGGCCGTGGGCACGAAGCATGTCGCCGAAAACGTTAACGCCACCAGGCCGAACATGACCGCTCTGGGTCCAAACGGACCCACCAGGCTGACAACGCCTTCAGCGATCAGCTGGGCGGCGCCGGTCTGATCCAGAGCGGTGCCCAGCGGGAGCATTCCGGCAATTAAAAATACCGCCTTCCATTCAATATGTCGATAGGCCTCATCCATGGTAAGACAGCCAAAAAGAACCATCAAGGCGGCTCCTACGATTGCAGCAATATATATCGGTACCCATCCCATTATTACCGGCAGCAGGATGCCGGCCATTATGACGATGGAAATTTTCATTTTCTCCAGGCGCAGCTCTTCCTGAGCTGTTCCGGTGAGGACGATAAAATCAGGTTCGCGGCCCAGCAGTTTTAATTTTTCCCGTGGACCCAGCAGAAGTAAGGCATCACCAAACCGCAGGGACGTATCCCGCAGATTGGATCGGTAAGCCTGCCCCTGGCGCCAGATGGCAAGTACATTCAGACCGTATTTTTCACGAAAATTCAGCTGGCGCAGCGTCTTTCCAACCAGGGTTGTATGGGGTGAAAGGATGGCTTCCACCAATCCGATATTGCCCGATGCAAGCGCGTTAATGTCGGGTTGAGTCCTTCGTTCGATCCCAAGTTCTTCAAGCCCATTCAGCATCTCAAAATCCGACATACGTCCTTCAACCACAAGGCTGTCGTTGGCCTGTAAGGTTTCCCATGGCTCCGGCATGAGGATGGGATCATCTCCTCGCAGAATTCCCAAAACCCTGCTGCCAAGGGCATCCCCCATACGGCTTTCTTTCAGGGATTTTCCAATCAGCAGCGAGTCCGGCGGTATCCGCATGACCATCAAGCGCTCGTGCAGATGATAGACCTTGATGAGGTCAGATCGAGGGACGTACCGGAATTGATCAAATCCGGAGATACGCTTAAATTCTTCCAACTGTTCAGGATGTCCCGCAATCAGCAGCATGTCCCCAAGTTCCAGCGGTTCATCCTGGAGATGGGTGCGTTTAATATTACCGTTGCGGCGAATCGCCAACACATTGGCCCCGAAACGACCCCGAAAGCCGATTGAATTAAGCGTCTTGCCTACGAATTGGGAATTTCCCAGGAGGATTTCTCCGATTTTGATATCAGTCGAATAGGGCGCTTCGAGATCAATTCCGCCCTCCTCAATAATAAGCTGCTGCCAGTTTTTCAGTTCTTTTAAATTTTCAATGCGTCCTTCAACCGTTAACTGGTCGCCGACCTTTAAGGTGTTGGAGGGGCCCGGCGCCGTAAATGTTTGATCTTTACGGGTGATGCTAATTACGTTCCAGCTCAACGCCGATCCCAATCGACTTTCTGCCAGGGTTTTATTTGCGAGCATCGAATTTTCGGGTATGCGGATATTAAATAATCGCTCCTGCAGGTCGTACTGGGTTTCCCAGTCGGCATCTTTGGCGCGCGATGCTTCTTTGACAACATCCCGTTTCGGCAACAGATGGCGACCGATCAACATCATAAATGCGATACCGGCGAACATGACCGTCAGACCTATCGGCGTAAAATCAAAAAATGTGAATGACCTGAGCCCCTCATTAGTCAGGGCCTCACTGACAAGGATGTTTGGAGGGGTCCCGATCTGAGTGGTTAGGCCGCCTAACAATGAACCGTAGGCCAGCGGCATCAGAAGCCTTGAAGGTGGAGATCCCGTATGGCGGGCAATATCCATTACCACCGGAAGCATCAAAGCCGCAACAGCCACATTGTTCATGATGGCCGACATCACACCGCCGGTTAGCATGATGACGACGATCATCCGGGTTTCACTGTTGCCGGCCATTCTCAATACAAAGTGACCGATGGTATTCGCCACGCCTGTCCGGGTTAACCCGCCGCTGAGAATAAATACAGCCCATACCGTGATTACGGCCGGGTTACTGAAACCCGCCAGCGCCTCGGCCGGACTCACCAGGTCGGTCAGGGCGACGGCCCCTAACGACAACAAAGCCGTGACTTCCAGCGGAATCCACTCCGCTATCAGAAACACGATAGCGACGGCCAGAATAGATAATACCAAAGCAATATCCGGGGTCACGGTATTTGTCCTCCAAAATTTACGAATAAATTTTATGCGAGTTTCCGGTTCTGGTTATCGCATAATTGCAGACATTAATCATCTATGCGTCCGGCGGCAACCTTTATTGCAAATGAAAGCATTAAGGTCTCGGTCCTGGAGCGATGCAAATTTTAGATTTTAGATTTCTGATTTTGGATTTAAAAACAGTTGCGGCCTTTGAGCCTTAAATTCGAGTCAGTTTCAATCCGCAATCCAAATTCCAAAATCCAAAATTAAGGTAACTCCAATACTCAAATTACTTTTTAACGCGAATCGCTTCGGTAGTGCAGACCCTGACACATTGAGGATGCCCGCTGCACAAATCACAATGATACGCGTCCTGCCCGAAAACGCTTAAGCTATCAAACGGACATCGCGCGGCCCGCGCCTTTACCCACAGAAATTGTTCTTGCTCCAATTTATCCTCCACATCCTCTCCATCCAGGCATTTCATTTCTTTGCACTGACGGCACACCAGAGGTATGTTCATGCTTGTGTTTAAGTCATCCTTCTGAATTCGGATAGCTGATTTTTCAGGATTGATGACCCCTAAATGGAAGAGGGAACAGACAAGCTCGCACAGATGGCAGCCCGTGCACTTCTTACGATTAACGCTGATTCTCATATTTTAATCCCTAATCTGTTGAGCGTTCGCTTTGTCGGGATGCCCTCAGGGTCCCAGCCATGGAGACGATAGTTCTCAGCCAGCATGCGATCAAAACCCTTCCTTTCAATAACACAGCCCTTGGCGGGACCCTCGGGGATGGGTTCTTCGAAGTATCTTTTGGGCAGGGTGTCATCTTTGCGGGAAATGCCGTCTCCGATCAACATCATGCGCTCCAGCGTATAGATTCTTTCTGCAATGGTCCGCAATTGCCCGGAGGATATTTCAAGACCCGTCGCCAGCTTAATCAACCTGGCAAATTGTCTGTATTGAAGCGCGTGTGGGCTCGAGAAGGCTGTCTGGAAGCGGCAAACACCCAGTGCATCCGTGACTGCATGCAGAAGCTCATGCCACCAGACCATCCGGCCTTTCCCATTATAGGACCCAATCCGGTTGCTGACCGGGCCGCCGTATATTTTTTTTAAAAACGCTTGCGGAAGCCCGAGCGCATCCATTGAAGGCCGGCTGCGCATGTGGCAGGCTCCCCGGGTTGAAGTCGCCAAACCGAGCGCAAAGCTCTTCGGAAGCCTTTCATCTGTCATTTCGATGGGCAGGCCCTTGATCTCCAGAAGATAATCCCGGGATGAAGTCCCCAATGTATCCCGGGCGAATGAACCCTCCGCCAGGATGTCGCCAAAGCCTTTTCGATGGGCGATCATTTCAAGGATTTTTAAGATTGACTTTCCATTGCCCCACTTTAAAGGAATTCCTGTTTTTTCACGATCTAGTATTCCGCGCTGGTATAATTCCATCGCCCAGGCAATGTAAGAGCCTGTTGAAATCGTATCCAGTCCATAGCGGTTGCAGAGTTCAACCGCTTTCAGAATATTTTCCAGATCGAGATTCCCAAGTTTGGTCCCCAGGGATCCGATAGATGCATATTCCGGGCCTTCTCCGCGGGTGCCCTTATAGGGTCCGGTATCAATCACAAAGCGGTGGCGACAGTGGGCTGGGCAAGCATGGCAAGCGACCATGCCGTTGGAAAACGCTTCCAGGGCCTCGGCCTCCAATTGGTATCCCTGCTCCCCGACGCTGGTAAATTGATTGTTGCGAACACTCAGAAATCCAACTGCGTTAGCGGCTCCAAAAAGCAGCGGCGTTCCCTGTTTTCCGAGAGCCTGTACCCAATTGCTCTGCATGAGTTTCTGCAGTTGGCGCTGATAGTAGTTCAGATATCTTTTAGGGTCAGATACTCTGATATCGAGGGTTCCTCTTACGGCGATGGCTTTGAGATTTTTTGATCCCATTACCGCCCCCATACCGGTTCGCGCGGCGGCACTCTTGAGGCCGCTGCGGATGGCGGCATAGCGCACTCTGTTTTCTCCGGCAAGCCCGATACAGGCCGTCTGTAATCGATCATCGCCGATCATAGAACGAATTTCCTGCTGGGTTTCAACGGTGTCAAGTCCCATAAGTGCCCGACCACTGCGAATCTCGATTTCACCATTGCGGATGAGCAGGAAGGCCGGCCTGGGACTCCTGCCGGTAATGACCAGATGGCTGAATCCGGCCTTAACAAGTTCAGCTCCGAATTCGCCCCCCATATTGGCATCTCCCAGATGTCCGGTTTCAGGCGACTTTGAGGCGATACTCAAGCGGGAACCAAAACCCAGGGTGCCGGTGAGAAGACCGGCCCCAAAAATGAGGGGATTATGCGGTGAAAAGGGATCCAGAGATGGGCTATAATATTTTGAGAGCAGAAACATATTCATGCCTCTGCCGCCGATATATTGCTGCCGGAGTTCAACAGGAAAAGGCTCTATCCGGATCGAGTCTGCACTCAAGTCGACAAAAGCGATTTTCCTATCCAGCACTATTTAACTCCTTTTCTGTACACCTAATCTATAAGCTATCTTCAAAGACAGAGAAATAAAGTTCTGAAGATGCTTTAAAGTTAGAAATGCCTAAAATGCCTAAAATGAACTAAAGTGCCTAAAGTTAATGTTTCGCTGCGCTCAATCTTTTATTATAAATATGATAGAATTCCTTAATTTTAGGCATTTTAGATCATTTTAAATTTTAGCTCATTTTTTTTATAAGCACTTTTTATAGGTTTAGAACTGAACCATCGGATGTTAAATCCATTTTTGAGATACGCTATAGTAATGATTTTAGCTGTTTAAAGTCATCAATGATGTAATCCGCTCCGGCGCGCTCAAGTTCTTTTTTTAGACTTGCTTTATCAGGTGCCGACATAATCAGCCCGATACCTTTGTAGCCTGCTTCAGATCGCTTCGCGGCCGACATATCATCGGGCATGTCGCCGATGTAAAAATATCCGGCGACCGGATTCTGCTGTTCCACTGCAATTGCGTCGAGCATAAAGGGATCGGGTTTGCTCAGCGAAACCTTTTTGCCTGCTTCCCTCACCAGGCGCTCTTCTTCCTCGAGGCAGTCTTCTAAAGCCAGGACTTGAGAAAAATATTTTCTGAGACCAAAATGATCGAGCGGATAATCGGCCTCGGCTCGGGGCCTGCCGGTGGCGATGGCCAAACAATTATCTTTTGCGAGCGTATCCAGAATGCTCGGGTCAATCAGCAGTTTTTCTCGATGGATAAAGCCTTCATTATGGTAAAACCGGGGGGGTACACCATAGGTGGCTTCAAAAAGCGTCCTTCCCAAATAAACTTCCTGGAAAATATGCTTGATAATGTTACCCCTGCCGACATCGCCCGTATACAGCCCATAGATAAACGGATTTTTGGTTTTGCCGGCTTTCTGAAGCAAGACCGACAACGCTTTTGGGGTTGATTCCAGAAAATCGATCAGGGCGCTCAAATTACATTGACTGATTGTCTCGTGATAGCGATCCCACGGGTCTTTGCTCTCACAGACCGGCGGTTTTTCGATCACATTAAATAGCAGGTTTATAACAAGACAGGCTAGATCCCAGTCATTATTCAGGCCGCCGCTTTGCTTGACTGCCGCCAGGTCTGTCAGAGGAAAAAGCGGCTCCGGCAATTTTTCAGATGAGGGGGCCTTTTTAAAAAAGAGTTTCGCTGTTTGACGCACGCTATCGCGATACGATCTGGATACATCAATCAGAACTCCGTCCATATCAAATACGATCAGGTTTTTATTTTGCATTCATCTACTCGTTTGGCGCTAGGTTACGGTTTCTTTGATGATATTCATTATTTCCGGAATGGAGGTTATAAAATGAAAATTATGGGAGGTAAATCCTTTTTTTAACATACAGATTGACTTTTGACCAAAAACTTGGTTTTTTGAACTGCAGTTGGCCCAAATATATGTTCCTTTCTAAATAGCCGACAAAGCCGATTAATACAACTTAATCAAATCGAAAGGAGAACACTCATCATGAAAAAAACATTTTTTATTGTATGCATGCTTTCTGCCTATTTGTTTGCTGTCATGGGCAGTGCCTATGCAGCCGAGACGCTTTCTTTGCTGACCTGGAAAGGTTATGCCCCGAAAAATCTGGTCGAAAAGTTTCAAAAGGAAACCGGCGTAACCGTTAAGGTGACCTATTCCAACAATGAGGAAATGATTGCCAAGCTGCGGGCCACACGCGGAGCCGGGTTTGATCTGGCTCAGCCCAGCCAGGACCGCATCGCTTCGGTCCAGGAAAAGTATCAAATTTATCAGCCCATTGATCTGACCAAAATAAAAGCCGAGCAAATTATTCCTTCCATGCTGAAGGCCGTACTGCTAAACACCGTAGCCAACGTTAAAGCCCATGCCGTGCCGTTTTGTTGGGGGACATCCGGCCTGATTGTTAATAAAAAATTTGCGGCCGAGGCGAAAGATTACTCTGATTTGCTGAACAAAAAATATGCCGGCAGAGTCAGCTATCGACTGAAGCGGCCGACGTTGATTGCGTTAGCATTCGCAATGGGAGATGATCCATTCGCAAAATACAGTGACGCCAATGCTTACCAGGCGTTGATGGAGAAAGTCGGTCAGGCCCTGATTGATGGGAAGCCTATGGTTAAAAATTATTGGGCCAATGGGGATGCCTTATTGCAGTCCATGCGATCTGAAGAGGTGTATCTCGCAATGGCCTGGGATAATGGTGGCTGGAAATTGCACGTGGATAATTCTGATATTGACTTTTTAGCTCCCAAAAGCGGGGCGCTGGGGTGGATCGATACCTTTGCGGTACCCGCCAAGGCCAAAAATGTGGATGCAGCTTATAAATGGATTAACTTTATGCTGCGCCCGGAAAATGCCGCCGCATTTACGAATATGGAAAAATATGGGACGGCCTCCAATGGGTCAATCATATTGACCAATGTCGATATACGCGGAAATTTCCAGCGCAGCTTCCCACAGACTGCCATCGACAATATCAAATGGTATCCGCCGGTTCCGGCAAAGCTGGAACAAATTGAAGGCAAGATTCTTGATAAGGTCAAAGCCGCCAAATAGACATCCGGAAGAGCTGATTTAATCAACAAACCAAGAATCTGAAATAGGGGGCTTTTCTGGTACCTGCTGGAAAGCCCCCTTTCTTCTATCCATTTACCCTGAGATACATATGCAGATTGATCTATCGGTTCAAAATATCACCAAGAAGTTTAAAGACTTCATTGCGGTGGACAATGTATCGTTTGATGTCCCTGATGGTCAGTTTTTTTCTATTCTGGGCCCATCGGGTTGCGGGAAAACCACCTTGCTTCGCATGATCGCCGGCCTTACCGAGCCGACCGCAGGCAGCATCGAGATTCGGGGCCAGAGCATGCTCGGCGTTCCCCCGAATAAACGGCCGGTAAACCTGATATTCCAGCATCTGGCCCTCTTTCCGATGATGAACGTCGGTGAGAACATTGCATTTGGTTTAAAGCGACGGGGCGACAGTAAAGCGGTAATTAACGAAAAAGTGGCCACTATTTTAAAACGGGTGGACCTGATTGGATTTAGGGATAAAAAAGTTGATCAACTTTCCGGCGGCCAGAAACAACGCGTGGCCATTGCCAGATGCCTGGTGCTGGAACCTGCTGTTTTATTGTTAGATGAGCCCCTGGGTGCCCTGGACCTGAAACTCAGAGAACAGATGAAGGTCGAATTAAAAAAACTGCAGGCCAAAGTCGGCACCACATTTGTTTACATTACCCATGACCAATCCGAAGCCCTGGTGATGTCCGACCATGTGGCGGTGATGAATAAAGGCGTGTATGAACAAATCGACACCCCCCAGAATTTGTATAGTAACCCGCAAACACCTTTTGTCGCACAGTTTGTTGGAGATAACAATGCCTGGTCCGGCCGGATCCGCCAATTTAAAGATAACCGCGCTGAAGTTGAAACCACCGAAGGGCCGGTATTTCGCACCAAGGTTCGAGAAAATCTGCAGCCCGGAGCCGAAATCGACCTTTTTCTGCGGCCGGAAGCCATGCTGATTCAACCGGATCCGAGCCTATCCGATCTGAATCGATTTGAGGTGATCGTCAAAGATATTCTCTTTGACGGTGCCAACAGCAGATTGCTGGCCCATCCGCTTGATGCGGATACCGAATTGCTGATTGCCTTGCCGCAAACGCGTCAATTCGATTACATCCGGAAGAACGATAAAATTGAGATCGGATGGGACGAGCAGTCCGGCATCTGCTTTCCCAGGAGCCAAGCAATATCATGAAGAATCAAAAGCGATGGGGGTTGTTTTTTTTCTTATCACCGGTTTTGCTCTGGCTGGTTCTTCTGATCGTTTTGCCTCAGATCGATTTGCTGATCATGTCTTTTCGTTTGGAAAATGACGAAGGCCAAATGGTATGGAGCCTCACGAATTATTTAAGTTTTTTTGAGGAGCCGATTTACTGGCTGACCTTTGTGCGCACGGCGATTTATTCTATTCTGGTCACCTTTCTTACCTTTGTCATCGCCCTTCCGGTAGCGTTTTATATTACCAAAGTGGTGGCCCCTAAATTCCAGGGGTTCCTGCTGGTCTTACTGTTGCTGCCGTTCTGGGTCAGTGAACTGGTTCGGGTTTACGGCTGGATGATTTTGCTGCGGGAAAGCGGCGTCATCAATCATTTTTTGACCAAAGTGGGGATCCTGGGGCAGCCCGTCGAAATGCTTTATAAAGATTCCACAATGATCCTGGGTCTCGTTTACACCTCCATGCTTTTTATGGTTGTTCCGATTGTTTCAGTACTGGAAAGCCTCGACAACAGCCTTGTGGAGGCGGCTTATGACCTGGGTGCCAATATGTGGACAATTTTGTTCAAAATTATCATTCCGCATGCAATGCCCGGGATCGTTTCCGGTTCCATCGTCGTATTTATGTTGACACTGGGCAACTATCTCACGCCCAATCTGATGGGTGGAAAAAACTCTCTGTGGTTTACCGAACAGATTTACAACCAGTTTATTGCCAGTTTTAACTGGAACCAGGGATCGGCCTTCGGGTTTCTGTTACTGGTTCTTTCATCCATTATCGTCTGGCTGGGATTAAAGCTGACCCGACAAAACCTTAAAAAAGTCGTGCAATGATCCGAACGCTCCCTACTTCTAAAACTTACAATCGGGCTTTTAAGTCTTACGTGGTGCTGTATTTTATTTTTCTGTTTGCCCCGCTGCTGGTGACCTGCGTACTGGCATTTAACAATTCCCAGTTTCCGTCTTTACCCTGGCAGGGATTTACAGTGGAATGGTTTACGGCCGATTTGCCCTCCAGGGTTGGAATTTTTCACGATCAGATCAACCTGGACAGCATCTGGGTAAGTTTTCGGGTGGCATTTTTTGTCACCTTGCTGTCGATGGCTGTGGGAACCTGTGCTGCTTTTCTATTCGAGCAGGAAGATTTTCGTTTTAAACAACTGCTTTATTTTCTGATGCTCGCTCCGCTGGTCATTCCGGGCGTGATTCTGGGGATTTCGATCCTCCTGCTCAGCAATACGCTGGGAACCTATTTCGAGACGAGTTGGAATATTGATGTGGAGCTATTTCGTCCGGGATTCTGGCTGGTTGTGTTGGGGCAGTTTTCGTTTATTGCCACCTTAGTGACGTTGGTGGTTTCGGCGCGATTGAGGAAATTTGACCGCACTTTGGAAGAAGCGGCCCTGAACCTGGGGGCCAACCGCTTTGAGGTGATCTGGCATATTACGTTAAAGTTTTTAAGGCCGGCAATTATCGGAGCGGGCGCGGTGGCATTCCTGATGTCCTTTGAGAACTTTAACACCACGCTTTTTCTGGTAGGATACGAGGCGACCCTGCCGGTCAACCTGTATCTCCAGGTCAGAGACGGCAGCACCCCGGTGATCAATGCGATTTCTTTTTTGCTGATAATCGGCACTTCTCTGGTTGCATTGGCCAATCTTTACTTCAGCCGCAAAACGGAATAATCTTAAAAAAATCACGAAAATACGAAACGGGTTAAACACGAAATTAGAATGTAATTTTTTGTGTCTTCGTGTTTTCGTAATTCTTAGAGTCAAAGCCTGAATAGTGAATATAGATATACGTTTCAAATTTTAATTCACAATTCAAGCTCCAATCCCTTTATTTCGGTTCCCAACCACTGAGCCATGAGTTGTCGTTTCCCGGCCTGAATCGTCCTCCTGGGGCAATGAAAAAGAAGGGGTCAGGTCTTCATTCTTGACAGGCTAAGATTTTTTTCTATTTTTTCTATCTGTATTTTAAGCTTTCTGTTTTTCGGTATTTTTTCTAAAACACGCCGATACGCCTGTGAAACTCCAGATTCTCCAATACCAAAATGTTTTCCAATATCTTTGAGTCTTTCTCTTGTATATCGACGGCAAAGATAAAGCTTTATATCTCTTGTTAATGACAGCTCTTCATTTACCTCAGATTCTACTTCATTAAAAATATCTCTCATGGAAGCTCTTTCAGACAATTCTTTTAAGGCAGGTAAATTGTTATCAGGTTCTTTGCCCAATAAATACTTTTCTTTTATAAAATCTATAAACTCTGCGCTACCCAGCAACGTAGAACTGACGACCCCTTCCAGCGGGTTTTCATATTGCTTATTGGCAAGCGTGTTTACAAAGCTTTGATAATTTTTCTGAGCATTTGAAATATTTGTGTCGAAATAGCCAAGGATAAAATCTCTATATAGCCATTCAGGGGGTTTTTGTTTGCCAATATAAAATTTATAGCTCGACCAGTCATATTTTTCCGGAATTTCAATTACCTCTGCCCTGACTGGATTTAAATGGATATATCTTGAAAGTTCTTTTGCATATTCATCAATGGCAACGAGTATTGCCTTATAGCGGCCCTGAAATAAATGGCCGGATCTTTTGCGCTTCACATTAAAGTAGGTGGTATAGGCACCGTTTATGTGTTGCATAATCTGAGGAAGATTGCCTAAGGGTGTTTCCACTAGCAGGTGATAATGGTTATCCATCAGGCAATAAGCATGAATAATTGCTTTATATCTTTCAGATGCTGATTCAAGGTATTCAAGAAACTTTTCTCTGTCGCGCTTGCTTTTATATACATTCTTGCGCTCATTACCGCGTGAAGTTACATGATAAAATGCACCCGGAAATATTATTCTCAAGGGACGCGCCATTTCAGGCCTCCATTCGTTCTTACGGACCATCAGCATAGTATTGTAATGGATCATAATTAATTTTACAAGGTTTGTAAAGAATGAAGACCTGACCCCTAAATACCCAATGCTGTTGACACCCAAGTGCCTTTCACATATACGTAGCTCAAAAAAAGGCCTTATCCATGAAGGTGACCTGCGTGGCTGTTGGCGTTGGTGATTTCGCGGCTGCCGGGCATTCCGGTAAGGACGGCATCGGATCTCTGGTTGGTCGAAGCAGCGAGCTTGACACCCAGCTGATTTTTCGGGAGTTTATAAACGGCGAAGTTTAGGCCGGGAGGGTAACACATGTCATTTGAGCGTCTTTTGGAGCCGCGTTCCATTGCCGTTTTCGGCGGTGCGCAGGCTCTGGAGGTGATTCGCCAGAGCGATCGCATGGGATACAAAGGGGAGATCTGGCCGGTGCATCCCAAGAAAACGGAGATCCTGGGGCGCACGGTCTACCGCTCGGTGGAGGATCTACCGGGAAGCCCCGATGCTGCGTATGTGGGTGTTAATCGCCACCTCACCGTCGACATCGTCAGAGATCTCGCTGCGCGGGATGCGGGCGGCGCGATCTGCTATGCTACTGGCTTTACCGAGGCGGGCGCGGAGGGTTCCGAACTCGAAGAGCGACTTCTGGAAGCCTCGGGTGACATGCCCCTGGTGGGACCGAATTGCTACGGGCTGCTCAATTATCTCAACGGGGCGATGCTCTGGCCCGACCAGCAGGGCGGCCGACGGGTCGACGAAGGTGTGGCCATCATCACCATGTCGTCGAACGTGGGTTTCAACCTCACCATGCAGCGGCGCGGCCTTCCCGTGGCCTACATGGTGTCCCTGGGAAACAAGCTGAAGTTCGATATCCATGATGCGATCTACACCTTCGCGCGACAGGATCGGGTCACGGCGTTGGGACTCTTTGTGGAAACGATGCCTGACCCGAAGGCCTTCCAGGAGGCCGTCGACGTCGCCCGAGAGCTGGGCAAGCCCATTGTTGCCATGAAGGTCGGTCGCTCCGAGGTCGCCCAGAAAATGGTGGTGTCGCATACGGCATCACTCGCCGGTTCCGACGTTCTGGTGAGTGCTCTGTTCGAGCGCCTCGGCGTGGCTCGAGTCGATTCTCTGGAAGCGATCATTGAAGCGCTGAAGGTGTTGCACATTCTCGGCCCATTGAACGGTGGCCGCATCGGAGCCATGAGCACCTCGGGCGGTGATCTCACGCTTCTGGCCGATGGCATGGGCCCGAGCCTGAGCATGCCCCCGCTGTCTGAAAAGGTGACCCAACGTCTTCGTGCGACGATACACGAACGGATCGTGGCTGCCAATCCGTTCGATTTCCAGATGTTCGACTGGAATGACGAGGAGCAGAATGCTAAGAACTTTAGCGCCCTTTTGTCAGAAGACTTCGATGTTGCGCTGTGTTTGCTCGATTACCCAAGGGAAGACCTTTGTGATCAGTCGACCTGGGGTGGGGCCGAGAGAGGTTTTGTGCGAGCGGCACAGCAGACAGGCACCAAGGCCGCGGTGCTGGCGACCTTTTCAGATACAATTTCGGAGTCGGTGGCGGCGCGTTTGATGAAGGAGGGCGTTGCGATGCTTGCCGGCATCGATGCCGGGCTCGCGGGCATCCAGGCGGCGGTCGATGTGGGCGCGGCCTGGAGCCGGCCTCCCAGCCCGCCATTGCTCACGAGCTTCGGTCAACAGCAGGACAGGCCCGTCAAGGTGTTGGACGAGGCTGAATCCAAGGGCCTTCTCGCCCGCTGTCGTGTGCCGGTGCCTGCGGCGCGAGTCGTTGGCAGCGCCGAAGAGGCGGCTGCGGCGGCCGCAGAGTTGGGCTATCCGGTCGTCGTCAAGGCATTGGGCGTCGCGCACAAGACCGACGTCGGAGGCGTCAGACTCGACCTTGGCAGCGCTGACGAGGTGTCGGCGGTGGTGATGGAGATGGCGGGCCTCTGCGAGTCCTATCTGATCGAGAAAATGGTCGACGGGGTCGTGGCGGAGCTGATTGTCGGTGTGGCCCGTGATGCGCAATTCGGCCCGTATCTTTTGGTCGGAGGCGGTGGAATTCTGGTCGAGATCATGAAAGACAGCGTGTCACTCCTGATGCCGACGACCAGAGAGCAGGTGCTGCAGGCATTGGGTCAGCTGAAGTGTGCACCGCTCTTAAACGGTTTCAGGGGGGCCCCACCGGCCGATCTGAACGCCGCCGCGGATGTCATCCTGGCGGTTGCGGGCATGGTAGAGAATGACCTGTCGTCCATCATCGAGCTCGATATCAACCCGTTGATGCTCTTAGTCGAGGGTCAGGGGGTGGTTGCGGCCGATGCCCTGATCAGCCTGAACGCGAAACCGACGAACGACCATGTAAAGTGACCGGGTTGGTGAGGGCAACTCCGAATGAGTGACCTCCTCAAGATCAACAGAAAAGGTGGAAAGGACTCAAGTACATGAAATCAGACGGCAATGAGATCGAGAAAACCATCGTCGCCAAGGCCAAAGAATTGGGTGCGTCGTTGGCGGGGATCGCGACCATCGATGATCTGAAGGCTTCCAAATCCTATGAGCTCTACGACAAATCGCCGTTCTACGAAGAATACAAGGGCGTTAAATGGAGCCAAGAGCATAAGTCAGTGCTGGTGTGGGCTTTGGTCCATCCAGCATCCGAGCCCGTACTCGATTGGTGGAGCATGAAGGTCCCGGGCTTTACCCCCGGCAACGGTGTGATGCGGCTGCAGTCGAGAAAGCTCCGGATCTGGCTGGGTGAAGATCTCGGAATCAGCGCCCTTTCGCTGCCCTACCAGATCGAGTACGGGGGGGCTTTCCTAAAGGATTCCGCAGCTTTGGCCGGCCTGGGGAAGATCGGCAGACACAACCTCCTGGTCACGCCGGAGTTTGGAACGCGGGTCCGGTTGCGAGGCATCTTCATGGAGGCTGAGCTCGAGCCAACCGGTCCTATCGACTTCGATCCCTGCAATGGCTGCGATATGCCCTGCCACCGGGCCTGTTCGAGAGACGCGTTCCGAAGCGGAGCTTTCGAGAGGCCGTACTGCAAGAAGGAGGACGACCAACGCTATGCCGATGCGGAAGTACTCAATGGTTCAATCATGGGGATCGAAGAGCCCAGCAAGGTCACCAAGCCCTGCCGGAACTGCGAGCTCGCGTGCCCCGTCGCGCAGGGTGCCTCCCGCTGAGATTTGGTGAATAATGCGGAATAGCCACCTTTGTAAAGTCTCGTCACCTGCGTAACTATCCAGGATTGTATATTAGGTAGGCCCAGCCCACACTTTGGCTGAACCGGCTATCAGCTTCCACCGATTGTGGCTCTGATAACCTTATAGCCTTCATCTTCGAAGGTTTTTGCCACGGCTTCCTGGAGGTCTTTGCCCGGAGTCAGGGAACTCATATAGCCGCCCATGCCCCCTCCGGTGACCTTTGTTCCCAGGGCGCCTTTTTCAAGACCCAGCTTGCAAAGGTAATCGAGTATTTCGTGTGAATACCCCATCGCTTTTACAATGCTGTGATTTTGCGTCATGAGCGCCCCGACGCGTTCCAAATTATTTGCTTCAAGGGCCTGCTTCATTTCGTGGGATTGGCCCGTAATCGTTTTAAGGCGTGAGACAAACAGTTCCGGGTCCTCTTCCTGATTTTTTTTAACAATATTCTCCATAAGCTTGGTGTCGGCTGTTATGCCGCTGTTGGCCAATACGATCTCGATGGGTTTTTTGACCGGGATTTTCTCAAAAGTCTTTTCGCCTTTTATGATGCGGTAGAAAATAATCCCGCCGTAGGTTGAGGCCGTATTGTCCACTCCGCTGGGGGTGCCGTGGTAGGCGAATTCACCTTCCCAGCCGACATGGTTGATTTCGTCTATCGAAAGCCCCAGATTGAATTCGTCGTTAATTGCCCGTGCCAGCGAGACACAGCTGGCGGCACTGGCGCCCACGCCGCTGCCGGCCAGCAGCGATCCGGCATAGGTGATTTTAATCGGGGTCTTCTTGGCATCGATCTTCATCACTTCGAGTATATGATTGATGGATTCGAGCTGGTCTTTCTTTTTCTTTTCCTTATAGCCCGGAACCTCATTGCGATTGTCCTCCAGGATCCAGCCCTGGCCTTCGTCCCGTTTTTGCACCTGTGCCACAGTTTCAAAAGGGATGGCCGAGACAATCGCCGGAACCTCGTTATTTACAAATTGATCACCGATCAAAATGGTTTTCCCAAAAGCTGTGCCTTTACCCATTGCAGCCTCCTCTATGTTTGTAGTTCTTATGGAAATATTGAAGGATTATTAATTTATATAGTTTCTACATGTACATTGGAGTATTGGAGTGATGGAGTAATGGAGTAATGATGACCTATTTGTCGATAATGTGGCCTTTTTTCCAACACTCCAGTACTCCAGTGCTCTATCACTCCAGTAAGCCTATGCCTGTTTAACGAGAATTTTTTCCATTTCCGCGATTAATTGTTCTTCCTTGCCGATGGCGACTGTGGTGGCGGCGGTCAGTGTGTGACAGGCATCGGAAAAACCGCCCAGCTTATTGGTTGCTTCGGGCAGTAAAATATCCAGTCCCAATGTTCTTCCGGCCCTGATTTCATCCTCCATTTGAGCTGATACGCGCATGGAAATTTTGACATCGTTGAATTGGATCGGACCGAATCCCGGTATCTCATTGGGGATGATCTGGAAACCGGCCAGGTATTGCTGAGGATCGATGTAGTCTGCGTTTTTAATCGTATCACAAAACACCCCGATCATTTTGACACCCATCGGTGAAAAACGATCCTGAACATGGAACCATTGAATGTGGGTTGTCTTCTTAAGCGCATCATTTTTAAGCCTTGCAATTTCTTTTTCAAACGCTTTGGTTTGTATGATTTTTAATTTTTCAAGCATCCGGTCTGATTCGGGTGTTATCCCTTCAAAACAGACCTTGATGCCCAAATCCGGGCCTTTCTGGTAAAATCCGGCTGCGCCCAGGGTATCCAGATAGGCGCCAAACTCATCGCAGGCGATCGGTCCGCCGGTTGTATTTAGAAAGTAGCGCTCGCCGTGTTCATGCTTTCTGATTTCGATTTTTCCCTGGTTGACCGCTTCCAGGGTGACATCGCGATTTTCACCGGCTAGACATCCGTCCACAAAAAATTCATCTCCCACCGCCCCAATGGCCGCGATGTGAGCCAAATCACTATTGGTCGCATCCAGGGTTTGCGCAAAAAGATAGCAGGTCGTGGAGCCGGATATATCCCGATCGCCCTTCAGGCCGTAAAGGTCAGGGTCAAGATTGTGAACTTTAGGATCGGTAGCCGCCTCGGCCACGTGGTGATCAAGAATCAAGGTCAGGTTTCGTCCCTGGTTTAAGTCCGAGAGGATCGGTGCAATGCGGCCGGCAAAATCTGCAAATACGATTAAGCCGCCTTCCTGCTGATATACTTTTTGGAGCAGCGCCGGATAAGGCTTTTCCAGACAAAAACGGTTAATCTTAAATCCGGCTCTTTCAAAAGCTCTGGTGAGAATTGCCCCGGAACTGAGGCCGTCGGAGTCGTTATGATGAAAAATTTGAACCGTTTTGTGGGGTAATTGCTTAATTTCCCGGATCGAATTTTCCATCGCTTTGATTAATTCTTCTCGCAATTTGACCTCCCCGGAGCAAACATTTATTTGTGACGCAATTCATTATATCTCGCCTTTTAACCGAGAGAAAAATTAATGTCAAATGTTTCATAACATGCTTTCAACACCCTTGTTTCCTGTTGACAATCACCGGCTAATCTCTGTATTCAAAACTCTATTTAACTTTATTAAAATTTTTATCCCATAATTTGGTAAAATCAGCCCCGTGGCCTTTATCAAAAAACAGCATTAGAGTCTTAGTTGTGAATTCTTAGCATTTTATGGCAAAACATTTACGCCACCAAGACACAAAGACGCAAAGATGAATATTAACCAAAGGTTTCGCTTTGTGTCTTGGTGCCTTTGTGGCAATTTGTTCCGGCTCGTCCGGGTTAGGATTTATAAAGACAATGAAGCCTTTTGAAAAGTTTCCCCAAGATCTCAAGAAAAAGATTCGGTATGTCCTTGCGGATATCGATGACACGCTTACCCTGAATGGACGCTTGCCTGCAGTCGTATTTGCTGCCATGGAGCGTCTTAAAACTGCAGGCATTCGTATCATTCCGATTACCGGACGACCGGCGGGCTGGTGCGATCACATTGCGCGCATGTGGCCGGTGGACGGGCTGGTGGGCGAAAACGGTGCCTTTTACTTCAGGTATGACGACGGCCAGCGCAAAATGCAGCGGCGCTATTTTAAAACCGAAGACCAGCGCAACACAGACCGTCAAAAGCTAGAAAAACTCAAATTGGAGATTCTAAAAAAAATCCCCGGCTGCCGCATCTCCGCCGATCAGGCCTATCGTGAAGCCGATCTGGCGATTGATTATTGTGAAGATATTCCACCGCTGACAAAGAAAGAGGTCGATGATATAGTGCGACTCTTTGAAAATGCCGGTGCCCGGGCAAAGATCAGCTCGATTCATGTCAACGGCTGGTTTGGAGAATATGACAAGCTTACGATGACACGCATGCTCTTTGATGAAGTCTTCAAGGATGATCTGGAGGCAGTTAAGGAAGATGTTATTTTCATCGGGGACTCGCCCAATGATGTTCCCATGTTTCAATTTTTCCCGCATTCGGTCGGGGTTGCCAATATTTCGGAGTTTAAAGGAAAAATTGCGCATACGCCTGCCTGGGTAACACGGAAAGAGGGTGGATTTGGATTCGCCGAGATGGTTGATCAACTGCTTTTAAAAACGTAATGACTTTCGATCAATTTTTTTCTAACATCGGGTAGACCGAGGTTACCGATTCCTTTGAAAATACCATCCAAAAATGATTGCTTTCAGCTAATGTGCGCAATGCGCATGCTTGAGAACATCGTGGCCCACTCACTTCAGGTGTGCCGTGTTGCCACCTGCCTGGCGGGTCATCTCAAATTAGAGGGGATTCATCTGGATAGACAACTCGTGCAGGCTGCCGCCCTGCTTCATGATATTACCAAGACGCGCAGCTTAAAAACCGAGGAAAACCACGCCCTCACCGGCGGGCAGTACTTAACCGATTCAGGATACCCGGAGGTCGGCGATCTGATCAGGCAACATGTCCGTCTTGATGACTATTCTGAAGACAAAAGTCTCGCAGAAGTTGAGATTATCAATTATGCCGACAAGCGGGTGCGCCACGATCGGATCGTGCCGATGAAAGATCGGATGGAATATATTATGGAAAGGTACGGCAGTCTGCCGGAGCACAAGCAGCGAATCCAATTAACATGGGAAAAAACAAAAGAGCTGGAAATACAGATTTTTAGTAACCTGTCCTTTTCTCCGAATGATCTCTACGATCACCTGCCGGCCCTGGATATCTCCAGCGAAATTTCGAACTATCAGCAATTTTGTTCACAACTCTCTGCCGGGAGCATTTAACCAGATGACCGCAATGTCTCTGGGAATTGTACTTGTTGCTGCCTTTTTTCACGCCTTCTGGAATTACCTGGCGAAGAAAAGCCGTAATAAGATTGTTTTCATCTGGTGGTTTCTTCTGATCGCCTGCATTCTTTATGCCCCCATGTTTTTGTATTTTTATTCTGCAATTGAAATTCCAGCAGTCGGTTGGGTCTGCATCATTGCCACAGGCATATTGCATGCATTGTATTTTTTCTTTGTCGGCGGCTCTTATGAACGCGGTGATCTGTCCCTGGCATATCCGCTGGCCCGGGGATTCGGGCCATTTTTGGTGCCTATTCTTGCTGTTATCTTATTGCGCGAACAGCTGAGCCTGTCGGGGATCGCCGGTATCGCCTTGGTCGTTATCGGTATTTATTTCATTCATTTGCGTTCGTTTTCTTGGCAGTCTTTTTTTGAACCCTTTGCGGCAATTCGCGGCAATGCCTCCATCTGGGCGCTACTGACAGGTTGCACAATTGCCGCCTATTCACTTGTGGATAAGGTGGGTGTCCAGTCGGTCCATCCACCGGTATACATTTATCTAATGTTTGTCATTTCGCTGCTTTTGTTGACGCCCTATGTGCTGATTAAAGAAAGGCAGGTTTTGAAACTGGAATGGCAAACAAACAAAGGACCTATCCTGGTCGACGGCTTTCTGGTCTTGTTTACCTACATGCTGATTCTTTTTGCCATGCAAATCAGCAAGGTCAGCTATGTGGCTGCTGCCAGGGAGGTGAGTATTGTGTTTTCAGCTCTTTTCGGAATCATTTGGCTTGGCGAAAGCCATCGGCAGCAGCGATTGATTGGCTCCATTCTAATCGCACTCGGGGTGGTTTTTATCGGTCTGAGCCGTTAGAAATTTGCAAACCTATTTTCCATGACTATTTGTTATGATTCACATGATAATTATTAGTTTGACTTATAGCACTTCGGCTAATTATATTTTAATATTTGCTGATTATATGCCTTGGTTACTGATTCCGCCGAAGGGTTTTATTACCGACATTATTGTTTGAAACCGAATAATTCGATGCCGGCATTATGGTATAAACACATACGAAAATAAAACAGGAGGAAATGATGGATAGAAAACCACCGTTTCGCAGAAAGACGGCGATTTCTTACAAAACCGAAGAAAAAACCGTCATGCGCGGATACGATTTAAGTGAATTGGCCGAAGAGGGCTATTCTTTTTATGATGCGATGTTTGTATTGTTCCAAAACCGGATCCCCACGGAAAATGAGGAAAAAATGCTCAAATACGAGATGGGTGTTTTTCTGGAGCATTCCATGTCGCCCTCAGCCGTCGGTGCCATCGGCGTAAGTGCGGGCAGGCCCAATCTTCCCGTTTGTGTGGCCGCGGCGGTTTCGACTTTCGGCGGTGTTCACGGACCCGGGGCCGCGCACGGGTATATGCTCAATAAATACCTGGAGCGGGCCAAAAAAGAGGGCAAAAGCGTTGATGAAATGGCCAAGACCCTGGTCGATGAATATCTGGACGCTAAAAAACCGGTCATGGGCATGGGGCAACCCCAGCACATCGACAGCGACCCTCGTGCGGAACCGATTCACCTCAAGCAGGAAGAATTGGAACTGGAGGGGGTCTATCTCGAATTTCAGCGCGCTATTGAAAAGTATTTTCATGCCCGCCGCAAAAAGGACGGCCGTTCTTATGTGGGGGTCAATGTGGTCGGCTCCGGGAACACGGCCTTGATGGAAATCGGATTTTCCCCAAATGCGGGCTGGTGTATCGGCAGTGTCGTCCGGGGGTTTAGCTGTGCGGCGCATGCCCTGTTCAACATGAAAAAGGGCCGCGCCTGGGGGGCTTCCAGAAACGAACCCATGGTACAGATGATTGATCTTTCCATGATCAAGTATATCGGTCCTGAAGACCGGATCGTTCCCAAAAAGGAAGAGCAGCAGGAATACGCCAAGAAGCAGAAGGAAGAAGGAGAATACAAGCAATGGGTTATTTAGATAAGGAAAAAACAGATGCGCTCAACAAAATAAAAAGAGAACGCAAAATCGGAAATCTGGACAGCCCCAAGAATCCCTTTGACTATTATGAGCGGGAATACGGTACGGTGCCGCGGGATACGAACAGAGCGCCGTTTCAGTGGGTGTCTGAAGTCGCTTACAAGAATGTCCACCGCATCGTTACCCGGGGCTATGACACCACCGAGCTGATGGAAGAAGGCTACGGCGTCATTGAAGTCCTTTTTGTGGATTATCAGGCACGGATACCGACTGTTGAAGAGGGCCAGATGCTCAACTATGTCATGATCCTGGCACTGGAGGACGGGCTGTCCGCACCCGCGGCCATATCCAGGATCGTGGCCAGATCCAAGACTTTTTTGACCCAGGCCTGCGGGGCATCGATTATGGCCTTTGGGCATGCATATGGTGCTTATTCGGCCTTCGGCAATCGCCTCGAAAGCTATCTGGGTCGGGTCGACCAGGGAGAATTTTCTCTGGAAGCGGCAGCCGAGCTTCTCGTCAAGGATAACCTGCATGACGAAGCCCTGGGTGTTTCGAATTTGATGCTGAAAGACCCGGCCGCAAAAAGGATGATTGCAAGAGCCGAAAAGCTGGGAGTGGCCGGTAAATATATTGCGTTCACCCGGGAAGTCGTCAGGGCAGCCCAAAGTGTTTTTGGCGAACCCATAGATCTGGATATGCTCGGTGCAACCGGCGCCACCATGATGGATCTGGGATTTACGCCCGAGGCCACCTGGGCGATTCTGGCGGTGACCCGCTCCTTTGCCGCCGGTGCCCATTACATCGAAGAAGCCGAAAGGGAAGAATCGAATCGACTGGGCCAGGAATTAACGCCCAAAGAAGATTACGATGGCCCGGACGACCGGCCGGTGCCGCCATTGACGGATCGGGGAAAAGTTGCCAAATCCGCTATATGTCGCAGCCCTGAAGCATGGAAGGCGCGCTTTGAAGAAATGAAAAAAGTACACGGAAGCGGCTTCAGCATCGTTGAAGAGATCGAGGATCCCAGCCAGAAGTCAGGGATAAAGAAAGTTGGCAAGCTTTAATCAATTTGAAATGCCTAAAGTGAACTAAAATGAGCTAAAATGCCTAAAGTTTGAATCAGATAATATCCTTATTTTTAATTTTAGGCATTTTAGGCAATTTAAATTTTAGCCACTTATAAGCCGGAGGCTTAATTATGGAGGTTGTAAAACCTGTCAAACGGAATGTTTTATTGAATCCGGGCCCGGCAACGACCAGCGATTCGGTCAAATATGCCCAGGTGGTTCCCGACATCTGCCCGCGTGAGGAAGAATTCGTTGCCATCATGGATGAAGTCCGCCAGGAGCTGGTTAATGTCGTTCATGGCGACCCGCAAAAGTATACCGCTGTGCTCTTCACCGGCTCCGGAACCATCATCCAGGATGCCCTTGTGAATTCGCTGGTTCCGGAAGGTAAAAAGATCTGCGTCGTAAACAACGGGGCGTATTCGGCACGAATGGTCGAGATTGCCGACTATTACCAGATTCCCTGCGTAAACCTTGAATTTTCAACCACCGGGTTGCCGGATCTGGATGTCGTCCAAAAGACCCTTGAGACCGACAAGGACATCGCGGTGGTCGCCACGGTTCATCATGAAACCGGCACCGGGGTCTTAAATCCGGTTCGAGAAATTGGGAAGATTGCGCATGCGAACGGCTGTGTTTTCATTGTGGACACGATTTCAACCTATGGCCTGATTCCCTTCGACATTGAAGAGGAAAACATTGATTTCTGTATGTCTTCAGCCCAGAAGGGGCTCTGCGGTATGACGGGTGTTTCCTGGACCGTGGGTAAAATCGAAGAAATTGAGAAATCAAAAGATTATCCAAAGCGATCCTACTATTGCAACCTTTTCATGCAATATGATTTTTTTAACCGCGTGGGAGAGATGCATTTCACCCCACCGGTTCAAACCGTTTATGCCCTAAGGCAGGCGATTAAAGAATACCGGGAAGAGGGGGAGCAGGCCCGCTACCAAAGGATAACCCGATGCTCGGAAGCCATCCATAAAGGTTTGGAAGAGATCGGTCTCGACACGGTTATCGACAGGGAGATTCAGGGCCATCTGGTGGTAACGATCAAAGCCCCGGAAGACGATAAATTTGATTTTTTTAAACTACACGACTATTGCTATGAGCGCGGTTTTACGATCTATCCCGGGAAGATGTTTGGCCTGGAAACTTTCCGCTTATGCAATCTGGGTCTGATCACGCATACGGATATTGAAGATTTTTTTGAGGTGGCCAAGGAGGCGTTTCGGGAGATGGGGTATACAATTCCGCTGAAGTAAATCCGAAATTCGAAGCACGAAATACGAAACAAATCCGAAATTCAAATGTTCAAATGTCCGAAACTATAGGGAGGTGAAAATCTTAAAGTGAATAAAAAGCCAATTCGTTGTTTTGTATTTTGAATTTTTGTCATTCGAATTTGTTTCGGATTTCGATATTCGATATTCGAAATTAATCAATATCTAAGTTAAAAACGTTTTATTTAATCTATGAAAATTTATAAATTAAATTATTTTTTTGAGGGAGAGAGATTATGGAAGACAACATTCAGGAAATGTACAAAAAAGCGAGAAAGGCGTTTCGTGAAGTCGAAAACTGGCCTCAGGAAAAAGTCGACGAGATGGTTCAGGCCGTGGCCTGGGAACTTTTAAAAGAAGACGTCCGCCATAAGCTGGGCCACATGGCCGTGGATGAATCC
>Ga0255055_10000211_pt1 | contig 44670 bp, 47 predicted proteins | sample JV7_2_27_MG_FD_188633 | JGI IMG/M metagenome (GOLD analysis project Ga0255055, IMG submission 188633) | Seawater microbial communities from Jervis Inlet, British Columbia, Canada - JV7_2_27 | ecosystem: Environmental > Aquatic > Marine > Inlet | place: Canada: British Columbia | collected... | reverse complement strand
TTTCTGTACTAAGGTCAGTTGTTCCTATCTGACCTTTAATAGCGTTCTTGAATGTCGTGATGAAGTTCTGGCATTTCTTGTTGAGTCGTTTGTCCATATTATCTGCTACTGTGAAGATAAGATGGGGTGCAACGTCTATTTCAATTTTCATAAGATACCCGGAACCCGCTTAGAGATGACAATATCTCGCTATTTTCGGGAGCATGGGAGTAGCAAATAGAATAGAAGCAATGCGGATAGCCATAACCAATAAGGTTGAAGGACTGTTGGGTCGAGAGATGGAATGAAGTGGGGAAGGAGCCAGCTCATACTGAAGATGATCGTACTAATTAACAGGACACCAGCTATCTTCCCGAACATATTTGATTTCCCAGTTAGAACATTCTTCATTCTTGCGAATAGTTTGTTACCCTTTTTAGGCATAGAGGTCTTCTTCTCACTTAGGGGAGGGGCTGAAGCTGTATCTGGTGCTGGCATGTATATATTAAGCGCGGTAAAAAACTTTGCTACTTGATCGTATACCCATCATACGTGGGATCCCAGGTAACTTTTAAGGAGTCCATATCCAACAGATGCATGGAGAGCGGAATTTGCTGATGAAATTGTTTGGCGATATATTCTGGATTGGCTGTATAGACACCACCATTCTCCAGAGGAACTCTACCTATATATAGACTATCGAAATTTGCTGCCCATTTCGACTTTCCTGATAGATAATCGGCCAACTTGTCCCGCGGTTGGTCAAGGATGACCTTCATGTTCCCCATGAATAAAGCAAATCGTACCAATCCGCCTTGTTTATATTTTCCCTCATTATTGGTAACTCTTTCACCATAGATGTCACGTGGTCCATAACTTGATGTCCATCCGGCATAACGTACTGCTTTTCTAAATGTCCCGAAGTAGTAGTATGGACCGAGTATAGCATTGGCGGTGGTGGCTTTTTGCCCAAGCGTTGCGATGATTGGTATAAGCTTATAATAGTTACCGTAATAACCAACTGTTGGGATGTCAACTCTGCCAAGTGAGGTTTCTAGGTATATTAGAATGGGATTGCGAAAGAAGAGATTGTAGACGGAGGGGTGTACTCGAAAGCTGACGACTTGGCGGAGATTACATATCTCATCAATCAAGGCCCACCACAGATGGGTTTTTCTGTTTAGAAGACGGATGTTCGTGATGCTGTATTGGTCGACCGACGACAGGTTGTAGAACATGTATACATTGGTGTCCATCACTCTATATCCCGCGCATTTGAGGGCGTGACCAGTCAGCTTCTTAGCTAGAGCATTCCCCTGTGAAAGTGCGGAAGAGGACTTCTTCGTCTTGAGGAAAGGGAATAACATCAGGTCGGACATTGGTGTCTTAGACTTTGGATACTTATAGAGCAGATACTCTAAGAAGGGGGTCGTCACATTATAGCGATTCTGACAGTGATTTACTCTGTAGATGCAAATTACTATACGATCTGGATGCTTGGGAATAGATCCGAACTCTTTATCAAGAATCTGTTCAGCAGGATAATGTACAGTCTTACAGTCAAGTAGGGCTGTATTTGCTTCTAGACCGACATTCATAGCTGGTGTTTCCAACCGAATTTCTTTCGGAATAGGGCTTGCTTCTTTATTGCGTACTTGTATTCGAGACTTTCCGGCCTTATTTCTCCGGTGTGTCGAGAACGCAAGCGCTGCGTCTCGATAGCGCGATAGCGGTGACTTCATTATAATTATAGCCTATAATTATTTATTCTCCTTATGTCTGATTCCCTCCTTAACTTTCTCACCCCTGGATGCGAGTATATAGTCCCCAAGTTCTTTAGCAACAGTTGGATCGTTCGAGAAGTATTGGATGAGTGATGAGACCAAGTGTTTCTTTGAGAGAGGACCTTTTACTTTGCGTCTGGTATAGAGAAGCTTTCCACTGGAAACGTCAAAACAGTCAATCTCGTGGGATCGCATAACAGTAACTAGCGAGTCAGTAATTTGTCTCTTTTCTGCCCGTTTCTCTTTCAGTCGCCGGTTTAATGCCCGTATCTCCTGATCGAGCCCCAACCACTCTTTGATGTCGGTAACAACTGCTTGTTTGTCCATGTCTCTATACAGTAATGATAGATTCCTTTTTATTTACTTTTTCTGTCTGACTCGTTCCTTTATTATTCTTAGAATGGCGACGACAAAGCGTTTGATGTTTGTCACGACACGAACACCCACATAGCTCCCCTCGCCGCTTTCCCGACTTAAGAATGGCCACACATGTGGAATATTGTGCCTTCTTCGCACTAGCTTTCAGATGAATAGTACATAACTGCTCATGACACGGTCTCCCACAGACCAGTCCTTTTCTCTTCCCTGAGGCAATTATCGTCGTGCACTGGTTTCCCTTGTAGATGCGAGACGGTGGCCAATTGACTCCGGAAATTTTTGGATATGATTGGCGATGGGGAATGACGCCTTTCTGTATCGATCTACAGTATGGACACTTGACCTCGAAACGTCCCAGGCTCTGAGTTTCGAAACCGTTATGCCTTTTCTGTCTCTTTGCTTCCTCGAATAATGGGGAGTAGTTGAACTTGTGCCCACATGCCAATGATACACTATCAGACCCCAACGCCTGTCCATCGATGGGACACAAATCGACATCATCTTCATCATCACTCTCCTTACATATCATTTCCATCAGTTGATCATTGAAGTTCTTCCCTCCTTCGAGGATATAGTTTGTCATGTGTAGCATAATTCAATGGAAAGTCTCTATATAAATTATATAATGTCGAAAATATGGGCTTCCAGTACATGGGCGTTTTTCCATAGTATAGCCGAGAATATACACCCTGCGTTTTACAGTAGGAATTATCCGTATATGTTGGCAATGATAAAGGGAATTTGTGCTAACTTGCCATGTCAATATTGTCAGAGGCATGCTGATAATTATATGTCCCGGATTCGTTCAGTGGATGTCCGGACTAAAAGCCAGTTCAGGTTGCTCCTGTATAATTTCCACAATTCTGTGAATGCCCGTCTAGGGAAGCCTCAGTATCCACTGAAGGGTTTAGGGAAATATAGGACAAGGGCTGTTGGACATATCCTCAGAGCATTTTTAGCCGGCTTCACAAAGAGCTACGGTGGTCTGACACCGGGACTTGTTGACCAGGCGGGCAGGCGGCGGCAGTTCGCCACAGCTTTAGTGACATGGATAAGACCCCGATGGAAACAAATGTTCTAGGAACCGTCCCCCGTGCATGTGAACTTCACTCCGTCGAGGCCGCATTTCTCGAGATTTACGTTAGGACTGAAGTAGGTGATTGAAAGAGGAGGATCATACATACTCTCTATCATATGCATGACAAGATATCCTGCCATGCCTGTGGCTGCACCGACGACCCATCCCCATATTACATCGGCGGCATTTACACAACTAAGGGGTGCTCTACCTCGCATGAAGGCGTCTAGGAACATCCAGAGGACAAGTACAAAAATGAGTGAAATATGTGGATCTCCGGCCCAAAACATTCCTGATGTGAGGTATGCTAGGGAGAAGGAGAGAATAAGAGCATGCCAGTCTGGAGAGTTCTTTCCGTTCGTTCCCATCCACCCACCTAGGGTGCCATTTCCGAAGAGATAGCATGCAGGTGCGGTGCTAGATGGAGGACTCCCCCACCCACCTATGAACGATACGAGACCGCATACTGCTGCCAGCAGGGAGACGAAGATAAAGCCATGGATATTCTTATTGAGAGCTGAACTTAACACGGCAAATACAGGGATTATTATTGGTGTCATGAGTACTGTAAATCGTGCGTATTGACCAACTGTTTTAGCGAGAGGCATTGGGTATATACTCTCGGGACATTTTATTCTACTAGCGCAATTTGGAGAACCTCCTGGATATTGGAAACAGGGTGGAAGGTTGTAGCCAGAATCTTCTCCTTTTCACCATATCTCTCCATGAAGCGGTCAAATTCTCGGGAATTCTCTGATGGATATATGAACTCTTTGACACCTGCGCGAATTCCACCCAGTATCTTTATATCGAGACCACCAATCGCAGTCACTTGGCCTTGAAGATCTATTTCGCCGGTGACTGCGATATATGGCTTCACCTTAGAATTAGTAAGACGACTGTAGATGGATACGGTTATTGCGGTACCCGCAGAGGGTCCATCTTTGGGAGTGCTTCCCTCGGGACAATGGACATGTATACCTTGGAGCTTGGTCTTGTTGAATGTTTTTAAGAGGTTTTTCCGGCACTCTTCGGATGTGAGTTCCCAGGCCAGCGTTTTGGCCACGTTCATTGATTCTTTCATGACATCTCCTTGCATCCCGGTGAGCTTAAGATCTAGGAAGTTTTGGGCAGGGTACATGAATGTCTCGATGGGGATGATTCCACCCTTCCCTAAAGCGCTTGCCCAGAGACCGTTGATTATCCCGGGACGCGGAGAGTCATGGACCCTTTTGTGTCTTATCTCTGTTCTCTCCCGTAAATATGAGCCTTTGACATCATCAATTGTCACTGTGATTGGTATGGTCTTGGTAGAAGATGAGTTGGAGAGTATCTCGAGGTTTATTTCACTAACTATCTCAAACAATATCTCCTTTAGCTTACGGACACCTGATTCATAAGTATATGTCTCCACAATAAAGGATATTACCTCATCTGGAAATCTGACCATATCCTTTAGACCGACCTTATCATAGATCTCTGGAAGCAGGTACTTATTGGCGATTATGATTTTATCGTCTAGTGAGAGGTGGTCAAACTTTACTCTATGGATCCTGTCGAGCAATATACGATCTATCATGTCCGGATCATTGTAAGAGAAGATAAAAAGCGCCTTACTGAGGTCAAGATCTATTCCACTGAAATAGTTGTCCTGGAAGCTTTCATTCTGCGCAGCATCCACCAAGTGGGTGAGGATACCGATGATTTCCTTGCCATGTTCGGATCGACTCACTTTGTCTAATTCATCGATGAAGATAATTGGATTAAGGCATTTTTTTTCCATAACAATATCTACAATCCTTCCCCATGTCGAACCAACGTATGTATAGTTGTGGCCGCTCAATGTGCTGCCATTACTAGACCCCCCCACTGCTATAAAGGCGAAGGGTCTGTGGCTACCATCGGCACCTTTGAGACACTGAGCTAGGCCTTTCCGAGCAAGAGAGGTTTTCCCGACACCAGGGGGGCCTTCAAATCCGAAGCAATAGCCAGACTGCTCTCCATTGAGCCACTGACCAATAATACGTTCCACCTGTCTTTTGGCGGTTCTGTGCCCATGGACGGCCTCATCCAAGGTTTGTCGTACTGAGACAACTGATTTGTTGACTTGGTCCCATTTCGACTCAATAACTCCTAAGTGTTTGTCGATCGTCTGCATGGTCGCTGGTATTGTTGTTTTGGGAAATCGTCGATATAGTTCCCTAATAATGTCTGGTTTATCATGCACACTGTGGATGAACTCTTTGATGGAAGCCCGCATGAAACCATTCTTTTTCCCCGAGTGGCATAGACGGCAGCACTCGAGGCTATTTTTTCGAATGATCCCATTAATGTAGCATGTATTGGCGACAAGAATGTCGCGTTTCCCCTTACAGAACATGGTAACGATTCTATCTCTATCTTTTATTTTAAGTGCCGGAAGGTGTTTCTGGCGAATGGTTTTGCTGTAGCGTACGATCTCGAGACTACTATATTCTTCACGCTTCGGGATGCCCAGACTATCGCATCCGATCTGATTGGTCACTTCTTTAAAACTGGACTTTATTTCACCCATAACATCAAGGATTGGTTCTCGTCGGTAGATACCGAACGGTATTTTAAGTAGTCCTTCGAGGAATTGTCGGGCTTTAGACCCAGAATCCTCTGACTTGGCCTTTACTTCTTTTAACTTCGTCATCGCCTTTTCTTTTACTTTGTCGGGGGCTTTCAAGAGGCAAATCTGTTGTTCAATTGGGATCCGACTATTGTCAAAATTCGAGAGGTTTTTGGTGTACTTGAGTGTCATCTTCATCGCGTCTCTAAAGAATTTTTTGATGCTCCATGGTAGTGAGTCAAAAAGGACAGTTTGTTCGAGGGTGTCTACGGAGCCATTCGATTCATTGGATAGGAGGTCATAGAGAAGATAAGCGAGGTATTGGAATTCAGGGTCATTGTTTTTCATCAGAAGTTGGATGAGCACACGACGCTGACCGAACAGATCGCATCCAAGGAAGTCGCGCACATTTTGTGCGATTGGTTTTTGCTTCATTAAATTTGCTTGATTCATGTATCCGACGAATCGTTGGTACAGCTCTTCTTTGCCATAGATCAATATCTCTTTCAATGTCAGTATGCTGAGGAAGCGCTTGAAGTCTTCACTGTTGAAGTCTGGGTCAGAAGGTCTGGATTTGACGATCTCGACAAGTTTCATTTGTGCATATGAATAATTCGTACATTGTATGACCAGGTCATCAATTAGTCCTTGGACGATGAGAGTCTTACGCTCAGATACATTTTGGATAGCAACTTTTATCCCATAGACCTTCGTATGGAAGTTTTTACTCGTCCTAGCTAGATCGAAGCAGTCGAAATTTCTTGCCGTCTCTACAATCATGAAGTCTTCTACAATTCGATTCTTGGCAAGAGATGCCTTCTTATTGCTAGGTGTGTCAGACCATGACATTACTTTATAGCTGATTGGGTGCACATGGTTGCGCAATATTCGGTACAATTCTTCGTCTCCGTCAGCTGTGATGGTTTTGAGGAAGTCTGTTCCCATGGCTACGGAGACTAGATCATCGATTCTGCTAGTTCCAAATGTACGAAACATTGTTGCTAACTCGTTATTGATCTTTTGAAGTCGATTAATAAGGGTATCATAATCTACTTTCTTCGGATCTATTAGCAGACTCTCTTGGATTCTGTTCAATTCATCGTAGAGACCCTCAAGACTTTGGATACAGACATTAAGGTCGCTACCACCGATGATATCACGAGTCTTATAACGTTGTACTGCCATAATAGTGTCCATAATCATTCGTTGAAAGGAAGAGGCTTTGTCTGCAACAAACCTATGTGTATCGCTGATAGAGGCCCCTGTGGATATACTCTGGCGGATTTTTTCATTCTTCATTATTCTCTCTGACCTAGATTGCGATTTTAATCGGGGAATCTGTCAGCACTCCATGATTATGCCGAAAATGTCCTAAATAGTATGGAAATGATGATAGTTTCGACTATTATTGATCCAACTCGGTCAGTAATAGTCGATTATATGGATGTATGATGAAGTGCTTAAAAGGACCATACCATATACACTACAGCATGGGAATACCAAGTTACTTCTCATTCATTGTAAAGAATCATTCTAGTATTATCAAGAGACTTCGGAAGTTGAGGAACCCAATTGACAATTTCTATCTTGACAGTAATTCAATCATTTATGACTCTCTTCGTCGGATGCATGAGGATTATGAAAGCTACTCCAGTGATAGTGAGTTTGAGGATGCTCTCATTGCGTCAGTGTGTCGTAAGATTGATGAGTATATCGGGATCGTCAAACCACGCAAACATGTCTTTATTGCCTTCGATGGGGTGGCTCCAGTCGCAAAGCTTGAGCAGCAGCGAAATCGCCGTTATAAGTCGTCTCTAGAGCGGTCACTTCGTGAGACACTCAAGGGACCGAGTCCTTGTTGGGATCAGACGGCTATCACACCGGGAACCGGATTCATGGCGAATCTTGGGGAGACGATAACAGCTTATTACAAGTACGGACATGCTAAGGCGTTAAATGTTGATAGGATAACTGTATCGACCAGCGATGAGCCGGGGGAAGGAGAGCATAAAATATTTGGACATATTCGAGACCATGCCGGAATACACTCGAAGCAGGTAACTTTAGTGTATGGGCTAGATGCCGATCTGATAATGCTTGGACTCAACCATCTGCCGGTCGCTAAGCATATCTACCTATATCGTGAGACACCAGAGTTTATAAAATCTATCGATAGGAGCCTAGAACCAGATGTGCCTTACATCCTGGACCTGCCCCTCCTTGCGGAGGCCATCATCCAGGAAATGAGTGATGGTCGGAGAGCAAATCCAAAGCAACAGGTGAATAGACTTTATGACTATATTTTTCTATGTTTCTTCCTTGGTAATGATTTCATGCCCCATTTCCCTGCCATCAACATTCGCACACAAGGGATTGATATCATGAAGAGAGCCTATAAAGAGACAATTGGGAATACCAATTCTAACTTAACGGATGGGCGGATCATCTACTGGGGCAATGTATGGAAGTTGATAAAACATTTGGCAGGGGACGAATATGACAACCTCATGGAGGAGTATCGAATTCGGGGGAAGTGGGAGCGGAGGTATTATCCAGCAGGAACTGCGGATGAAAAACTGGAGAAGCTGACATATATTCCAACAAAGGAGAGAGAGGATGAGTACACGATTGCCCCGACTATCCGCAATTGGCAGCAGCGCTACTATCAGGTATTGTTTGATACAGATATCACTCCTAGCTACAAGAAGAAGATATGCACCAATTACTTGGAAGGTTTAGAATGGACAATGCGTTATTATACGACTGGGTGTCCAGACTGGCGCTGGTGCTACAAGTATCATTATGGTCCGCTCCTCAAGGATCTGTTGTCATTCGTGCCAAGATCAGAGGCTCAGATGATTAGCAAGAATGACCACGGTCCTGTCACTCCAGAATGTCAACTGTCTTATGTGCTGCCACTTAGAAGTCTCGGATTGTTGAGGCATGATCTTCACCGACAGCTTCTTCAAGATATGCCTGATACCTATGGAGAAGACTTCCCCATTAAATGGGCATTTTGCAAGTATTTCTGGGAGGCACATGTTGATTTACCCCCAATCGACCTGGATAAGCTGGAAAGGGTGGTCGGAGGGGTTCCTAAGCCTCTGTGAAGCCACCCCAGCCCCGTGGTCTAAGAATTGTGATGATGATGTCGGTATCTATATCATCTTCAGGACTCTTCAGGAGGCCCTCGTTGAGGCTTCTCGAGGCACAATATTTGCTACCTGCGCCCATGGAAAGGCGAATGTGGTGGATATTCCTACTCTGACAAAAGAGGGTGAATTGCGACTCGGAGTTAAATGTTGAAGGTCTGGCACTATTATATCGGCCATATGAATAGCACAAGAAGGAGAGCTGTCCGACAGCCTCACGTCGTCCTATCCAGACCTGATTGTGGCCTAGCGTCCAAATGTACTGGTTGCTAAGGATAGCCTTATCTATGTCATGTGGCGGGGCCACAGGTATATCTGCAACATGGGGAGCAGGTTCATGGGTTCCTATGGCAGCTATAGAGCTGTTCCCGAGGCTCTCGAAGTAGATGCTCGGATCAGAAAAGGCGCGGCGTGTCCGTTGTAAAGAGGGGTCAAAGAAGTCCAGGATGTTCATTTTGTTGCCAAAAACGATATCAAGGCGGGAACGGACAATGATGTCGAATCGGACACTGTGTTTCCGCTCATACTCGAGCATTAGATCGTAACCCTTTGAGAACTGATAATATTCGAGGATACTCCCACTGTTAACGATGTAGTTTGGCGGGACGGAGGCATTGAACTTGTCAGGTTGTATGTTTGGTTGGGTCTTGAGAAGGTAGTCAATAAGGTTGTCGAACTCAGAGGGTCGTTCGCTCGCGGTGATGACGCCACCAAAGGACCCCCACTTGGTCTTTACATCAGAAGCAACTTGCTCTGCAGTCCTATCGCATTCACAGAAGAGAAAGGTTGTTGCCATATTAGGGTCTACTAGGTTATGTAGAATATTGTGGTATGTTTTATCGAATGTTCGGAGGCGACCTGTGAATATTATCGCCACCCTACTGTTTGGTCGGTGCGAGGCTGACAACAACTTGCTTTGTGATATAGGTGGATTCATCGTGTGTTGGTAGTATGCATGATTTACCAGATACCTTGGATCAGTTATACCTCGATAGTAGATCAGTTCCTTACTAATTCTGAAGGCTTCAGCATGGAATCCGGCGTAGAAAGCGCTTAAGGCCATATAGGCGAAAAATCGGGCAGGCAGAGCCTGTTTATTCCGGGCCTTGACAGCGAGACTATAGGCCTCCTGGGCATCACCTTTTTTGTCCATCAGTTCGCATATTCTTTCCATGAGCAGAATGGGATTATCAGTATCCTCGGCCATATTTGTTATATAATCGGTCGTATCTCTAGACTTTCTTGTGCGCATAATTAGAGAAAATTTATCCTTGTTTGTATGTAGATATGCCAACCGAACCTATTGAACTGAAGACTCCTGGTGAGTTTGCAGAGTATATCAAAAAGTATAAAGTGATAGTCGTGAAGGTGACTACTCGATGGTGTGGGCCTTGCAAGAGGGTCGCTCCGTTGGTTAATCAGTTATATGCGGGTATGCCTGACAATGTTGCCATGGTGGTGGTAGATGGAGAGGCAGGAGGGGCGTTACGTCGGGCGCTGAAGGTGAAACAGTATCCGACCTTCTTAAATTTTGTTGGTGGGCAGTTGCATGATAGCTGCATCGGAGCTGGTGAAGCTGCTGTGACGAGATTCTTCGTGAAAACGGCGGAAAGAGCGAGTAAATAAAAACTGATGTTTCTCTATATGGAGGCGCTTGATCTCGATATAGAAAATTATGAACTTGAGGACATTTTGAGGCTATTCCACTTGGAGTATGGTTTCGACGGTACTGGGTTAAAAGCTGCGCACAGGATGGCTTTGAAGACGCACCCCGACAAAAGCCATCTAGATCCTAGTGTCTTCCATTTCTTCATGAAAGCCTATAAAGTGTTGTCTCGCGTATATTATTTTAAGCAGAAGCGACAAGAGTGTTCTCGGAATCCTCAGTATGTTGCTCCTGTCGATAAAGAGAAGGGTCAGCTTCTCCACAAGCTGGATGGAAAGAGTATTACTGACTTTAATAGGTGGTTTAATAAGATGTTTGAAAAGTCACGGGTTACAGATAGCGAGAATGATGGAGGGTATGATGACTGGTACCGTAAGGGAGAGGTAGAAGAACAGGAAAAGGTTCACCTCAGCCAATTTGGTAGTGAGTTTGAGAAGCGTAAAGTGAAGTGTAAGGCCTTAGTTGTCCACAGGGGTATAGAGGAGACATGTGGGTCGAGTGGTTACAGTCTCGATCGGGAGAAGCCGGTCGAGTATACGGCCGAACTGTTTAGCAAGCTCCCATACGAGGATCTAAAGAAGGCCCATACAGAAACGGTTGTTCCCGTCTCTGATGAAGATTTTCGGAACAAGAAGAAGTTCTCTAATGTGGACAGTTATAAGCGACATAGGGCGAGCCAGGACACGGGTGCTATGTCGTTGGTACAGTCTAAGCGTTATTTAGCACAGCGGACGCGGAATGAAGATGCCGCTAGTTCGCGTCGAGCATTTACAATTATCAAGCGAGATGAAGAGGTCGAGAAAAAAAACCTACAATGGTGGGCCCATTTGAAACAGTTGACCAACTAAAGAAATTTTCGACTCTAATTATATAAATGCCAAAGGGCACCAGAGTGCACCGTTGTGTGGATAAACTTCGAAAGAGGATGTCGTACTCCGGCGCAATAGGAGTATGCCAGAGTACGACACGCCAGTCCTATATGACGGGTAGAAAGTTGCGGAAAAGGACAAGAAAACGAGGAGGTCGTATGAAAGAAAGGATTAGAGAGATCAGGCGAAGCACTCGGAAAAATAAGAAATATGTGGCGAGTGTCTCCGGGAGGGGGAGGAAGAGGAAGATCCACTTCGGAGATAGCCGTTATGAACAATTCAAGGATTCGACTGGATTGGGGTATTTCTCTTATAAAGACCATGGTTCGAGGCGAAGACGCAAAAACTATTTTATGCGCCATTCGGGGGCGCGGGGGAAGAATAAGGCGCTTGTCAAGGAGCGGAGAGCATCGCGGGGTAGTTATAGTCCAAAACTACTGAGTCACAAATACCTCTGGTGATGACAATATAATATCTTCTCAAACTATATAATGATCAAGTATATGTCATTTTTTGTAATCATGTTAGTGTTGGGAATGATCTACGAGAGGTATGAAAGAAAGTTTAATGCCAGCGATGCCTCTCGCGAGCATGATCTCATCCAGAAGTATCTCTTGAATGGAGGCACTGGGTTGGTAGGAAAGCCCATTCTTTGGATTCACATTAAGCATTCGGTTAACCAGAGGTGGTGGCCAAGTTTCCATTCTCGGAACACGAGGCGCCTGAATCAGCCTTATATTTTGTCCTGTATCAAAAGTGCTGTAAGGCATTGCTCAGAGAGCTTCAATATCTGCCTGATCGATGACAATTCGTTCGGCAAGCTTATCCCTGGTTGGAAAATCAATTTGGAAAAACTGGCGGACCCTATAAAGTGTCATGTTCGTACACTAGCCTTGAGTAAGCTGTTATATTACTTCGGGGGAATGCTGCTTCCTAGTTCGACTGCGGTCATGAAAGATCTTAAACCCATGCATGATATTGCCTTAGCTTCTCGAGAGTGTTTTACGGCCGAGACTGTGAATAGAGCAGTTACTGCGGAGAGCATGGAACTGTTCCCAGACGTAAGTTTTCTTGGTTGTAAGAGGCATAGTCCTGTAATGAAGCGGATCATATCCTTCTTGAAGACTCTTAACTCGACCGATTATACTAGCGAGAGCGACTTCCTTGGACAGGCGAATAGGTACCTGTACAAGGAATGTAAAGATAAGCAGATGACGCTGGTAGGTGGTGCGACAATTGGGACTCGGACCGCAAGCGGGACTCCAGTGATGTTGGAGGATCTAATGGGTAACAGTTTCATGGAGCTTGATGATGAGAAACTGGTTGCTCTATATATACCTGCTAGGGAGGTCCTTAATAGAAAACGCTGGCAGTGGTTTGCGAGGCTGTCAGAAATACAGCTTCGCGATTGCAACAATATGGCTGCGAAATACTTACTCATTGCACAGGGATGAATATTGAGTAGACCATTTCGTAGCTAGATTTGGAGTACTTGATGGTAGAAGCGAAAGGTATATGACGATGTTTACAAAGCTGACGTATAATTGTTATAAAACTTTTATAGGTCTTCTTCCGTGTTACGTAGAATTTCTTTGAGGAAAAGTAGAACTCCTCGAGGGCATCACAGAATGGCTCTATTTTCTGTTCTAGTCTTGCTTTTTTGAAGGATGCGTTTGAGAATGTATAGAAATTCCCCCTCTCAAGTCCATATTCGCGGATAAATTCCTCAAGTATCGTTGGTGGTGGATCAGTCCTGAATATCTGTCCGGCCATCTATAGAGGTTATTGATATTTTTATAGGTAAAACAGCCGCATTATACCCTAGTTCTTTTCATTAGTTCACCGGTGAATAACGCAAGCTCAATATCATCCTCATGGAGGGCGTGAAAGTAGGATACATACTTACAGATAAGTATTGTGGCCTCATATTTATCTACCTCGTTGAGCATATCTGTCATTTTAATGAATTGAAAGTAACTGTCAAGGATATCCATTACAGAATAGCCCTTGTTTGAGATGGCGAATATGGCTTTCACGGCTGCGACCATGTCTCCATCGGCTGCCCATGCGGTCGTATATGTCTCGAGGTCGTAGAAGCTGATATTGGTACATACTTCTTTCGCCCGCTGCAGAGTTATTTTCATGTCAAGTAGTTTGAATTTTTCCATGTAATTGATGAGTAGGCGAATTGAGTTATTACATATATTTAGTATGAATTTCTCGGCATTCTTGGTAACCTGAAGCTTTTCAGCATGTTTGATTCGGCGCAGGATTTGTGCGAGGAGGGGTTGTTCGACGGGTTTCATCTTTATTAGTGTACAACGTGATTGAATGCTCTCAATGACCTTCTGTGTGTTCGAGCACGATGCCAGAAAGTGAACATTGTGGCTGTATTTGTCTATGCAATTCCTGAATACTTGTTGGCTTTGGTCATTTATAATGTCGATGTCATCTAGGATTACAAACTTCTTTTTCCGATGAATATTCGACTTTGTTTGGCAGAACGTTTTCACTTCAGTCCGATAGTAGGAGATACCTTGTTCCTGAAGGTTATTAATATAGAGGACATTGTCTCGTGGGATGTTGTCACACCCATAATATTCTCTGATAGTTGCCTCCAATAGGGATGTCTTGCCGGACCCAGGATTCCCAATGAGGAGGATATTAAGATTGTCCATCTCAATGAGGGTGCCTAAGAGTTGCGGATAGGCGGGGTCTATGACGAAATCTTCATATCTCTTTGGTTGATATTTCTTTAGAAACTGATCGTTCATGTGAGAAAACGCGTATAAGTATTTAAGCATTTTACGGGCAGTATAGAATACAGATGGAGGATCATTATGGGACACTTGGTGTGTCGGAAGACTCAAGTCCTGACGAGATAAAAAAGGCCTATAGGAAATTATCACTAGGCTGTCACCCGGACAGAGGGGGTGATGGTGTGAAATTTAAGGAGATAAACGCAGCTTATCAGGTTCTTGGATCGGAGGAAAGGAAACGGGTCTATGACAGCACGAGAAACAATCCTCTCATGGGAGGAGCTCCTGAGGATATATTCCGCATGTTTTTTGGTGGGGGTATGCCGTTCGAAGCCGGTGGTATGATGCCTCAGGTTCGCATTTTCCATAGTCCAATGGGGGGTCCGGGTATGCAGCGGGTGCGGAGACCTACCACTATATCGAAGACCGTTGCCATTACTCTTCAACAAGCATATCGAGGAATGAAGTATCCTCTGGAAGTCGAGAGATGGGTAGAATCGGGGGGGTCTAGGACAGCAGAAGTTGAGAAAATATATATCGATATTCCGGCAGGAATCGATAGCAATGAGGTTATCCTCCTTCAAGGCAAGGGGAATGTCTTTGATGGGGGGAACAAAGGTGACGTTAAAGTATTCATACAGATATCTAACGATACCGATTTAATTAGGGATGCCTTGGACTTAATCTATAAGAAGACTTTAACGTTGAAGGAGGCTTTGACTGGGTTTAGTTTCGATATAAAACATGTGTCAGGCAAGAGTTATACGATCAATAACAGTAATGGCAAAATCATCGTCCCGGGGTATCACAAGTCTATAGCTCATATGGGGATGCGCCGAGAGTTGCCCCACCCAGCCTCCCCTCTGCTTGGTGACCTGATCATTGTATTCGACGTCGAATTTCCAACCACTTTGACAGACGATCAGCGGGACAAGTTAAAGGACTTGCTATAATGATGATAATATAATAGGTAACTAGTGTAGATGCTTTCAAAGAAGAGCGATTTACAGACAATTTCCCGCCAGAAGTGGCCAAATTCACATCATATCCATTTCCCTCATCGTCATCCACAGAACCATGGATGGCTATGGGACTTAGCCAAAAACTTTATGATAGGTGGGGCGATCACGGCATCTATTAGTTATACAGCGAACTTTCTCAGTCCTGTGGCTGCCGCTATATGGTGGGCATTCCCCCTGTCTCTTCTCCCCAGTGTATATTATTTGATAGAAAGGGGTCGCTCGAGTGGGTATGTATCCAACTTCGTTCTCACGACAACTTACGCTCTCGTAATTCTTTTTATAACGACGATGGCTCTGGGTTACTTTTACAAGGGTCAGAAGGAGGTAGCTTTTTGGCCGCCAGTATTGAAAGCATTGGTAATTTATGCTGTTTTAGGGGGCATGTACTACTGGTTTATCAAACACTTCCAGTTGGGGAGCTACTTCGAGTAGGTCTATAACAACTGTTGAAAGGTTATCAACAGGCGTAGGTAGAAATCATGAGGCTATTATAAGATAAATACCTTATAATAGATTACAGTAGCACAATCTAGCTTATACGTTTCGTCTCGATTTCCGCCGAGACCATGTAGATTGAGTTTTCGGTGATAATGATGTATTCGGTATCCACCTTATAGATTTTGGAGATGGGACTGGTATACTCATCTTCACTTTTGACAAGCAGTTTCTCCCCCGATTCCCGCATCCCAATGAGAACTTGTTTATCCAGAGATCCGGCCCAATAGTCGAACATAACTGGCTTATCTTCCACGATACTTATTTTGACGATATGTTGGAGGGCAGTACCCATTGGTAGGCGATAGCCTGGTTCTTCAGTCGTACCTTCTTCTGCCATTTTTATGGTGTTATTTGCCCATACTCTTTAAATACTTATCAGTGGCGAATAAGCTTTTATATATGTGAGCATCTTGATATTGAGTGATTTATGCATCAGGGAGTCGGATATAAAAACATTCCCAAATGTAATGAGCCAGAAATTTAGCATAATTGATGTGGCGAATTATAATACGGTTCTTCCACCCAAGAGTCTGAAATCCTATGTTGATAAGTATGTTAGCATTGTATCTGAATTCCTTCTTTATATTGCCGAGCATGTTGTTATGCAGGACCATGCCTATTATGCATTTGTCATTCAGAGGGGGCTTGAGACTCTTAAACATTGCTTCAAACATATCCTCCTCTACACAAGGAACCTGGACTTGACCATATTTAACTGTAAGAAGGCCCTATATTACTATGTCGAGTTCATTGGGCAAATTGCTGACGACAGTCATTCTTATCTACAGCTCAATTCAAAAGATGCCACATTATTCGTCTATAAGAAGACGATCTTTGATATCAATAATGATCATCGGAAGGTATTTCATATGACAGATGAGGAGAGGCAGCTAATGGAAGCGATTTCGAGATCGATTAATTGTTTTCATGAGTTGATTATGGTAATCATTATGCGAGAGAAAATTACGGTTGAGAAGAAAGAGACTGTCATTCATTTCGCGCTAAAGAATTCAAGGAAGATAATTGAGAAGCTGGTGAAACGTCGTGACAAGATATCAGTGCACCTCAGAACTTCTCAGATGATGATGGTATTTATGCAGATGCTACAGAGCTACGACCTCTCCATAATAGATTACTGTGCCATCTGTGATGCCTTCGTGAAGAAAGTGACAAAAAAGTCAATGACCATCTCCCGCCTACAAGAGAGACTCCATCATCCTCAATGCGAGAAGGCAATGTATCAGTACACAGCGCTGCGGTTCTCAAACTGGCTTTTTTCGGACTAATATTACCTTCCTCCTCGGCTTCTTCTTCTTCTTCTTCTTTTTCCCGATCTCGGCATCATATCCTTTTATGTGAATATCAGAGAACTCTGCCCCTAGAATCCTTATAATGAACCTATAGATTACCCTCAAGACATGCTCATTACAGTGTCCTACGATCAAGACACTCCCTGTTCGAAATATCATGAATGATACCTCCATACACTGGCCTTCGCCCTTGCCACTACCTTTCCGATCCCAACACGGCTTAAGACAATGACAAACGCCATCCCCTTCGGGCTGACTCTCATTATAGAAGAATTTGCACTGGATACCAGGGTAGGAGCAGGGATCATAGACTACATGGATACCATACTTATACTTCAGTATGTTTGAGAGGAGATGTCTTTCAATATAGAAGTTGGCCGAGAAGTTCGAGTTTATTAGGACAGTGTCGATCTTGTCCGCATTATAGTTGATGGGTTTACCACATGCTTCGGTAAGGGTCGAACATAGTAATTCTAGCGCAGAGGTAAGATGGGCATCCGTCTTGATTCCTGGGATCTCCAGCTTTCCAGTGTTGAAAACCTTCACATGTACCTCTCTATACTCGTCTTTTTCCCCCGATATGCGGAGTATCACCACGAAACAGTTATAGAAGGCTCCCTTCTTCTTTGCCCTGTAGCTGATTAGATCTTTCTTTGCTAGCCCGACATTTATCTTCCTTACATCTTTAAATTTTAGTCGCCTAGCACTTGGGTTGTCTACTTGTGAAAGTATGTCTACACTCGTCATCGGTGTTGCCTCTATGCGCTTCTCAAGTTCCGTCACCTCCTCCCTACTCGTGCAACTGACTTTTATCTGCTTCTTTATGACTCCGCATTTTGGGTACTCATAAGGTATAATTGGAACCTTCCAGAAGGTGGTTTTTAGGTCGATAGGGCTGTCGAGATAAGCAATCTTAGTCTTAGTCGAAATATAGATGTCGCTTGGTTTAGGAACTTTCTTCACCTCGACATCTCCTGTGATTTCTGGACCTGTGCCCAGGTTTGTGTAGTTACTCTCGATAAAGTTGTCCCACGCCAAATCTGCACTTATCATCGTCATGTAGCTATTCTCAAGAGGGTTTTAAGCCGCTATCCTTCAATTTATTTTCTAATATTTAATTACATACAAATGCAAGGAGTTGTCATTACCAAGTCTGTAGAGGATCATATACCACGCCTTCCACGAAAGGGAGTGTGTATGGAGGCGATTCGGCAAGAGTATTCACTTAAGAGGAATAAATTCAATCCAGACCCGTTCTCCCCGAATGTGTTCGTAGCGAAGCTTGAGTTGCGGATGAGGGCCTACTATACTACCTTGTATAAATCTCGTAACTTTATGGATGAATAATTTACAATATATGATTCCCGGGTTCCTTCTGAGTGGATTATATACCTGAAGCTGTCCATCCAAGGGTGTGCTAGTGAATATGGTTTGTATTTTATGAGGTAATCCACAAATCCACTTATGAACCGAGTTGCCCCGACTCGATGGCACCTGGATTGACAGGTTATATATTTTTCTACTTCCTTCTCAGATTTGCTAGTCTTTATGACCGAAATGAGTTTTTCCCATACCTCGTTCGTAATGACTCCTGGATCAACACCTGAAGACAAACTTGTATGGTTTGACTGTATGAAATTTATCATACTGCGAATGTCTGATTTGAACATGAATTGCACAGCTTTTAATTGCTCCTTGGGTATTTTGAGGTTCTCGGTCTTCTGGATAGTATCGAGAAAATTGTATATATCCTTCTGAGGCAACTGACAAAAGCGGAGCCGGACAAATTCATTCTGGAGGGCCCTCTCAATTCTACTTATATAGTTACATATAAGGCAGAATCTCACGTCTCTCGAGTATTGCTGTATGAGGTATCTGAGGGCTTGTTGTGCATTTTTAGTCATATAGTCAACTTCGTCGAGAATGACAAATTTCAATCCATTACCGAACAAGGTTTTTGTATTGACGAACTGACTTATTTGATTTCTAATAATGTCTATACCCCTGTCATCCGAGGCGTTGAGGTGGATACTATACACTTTCTTGCGCTTTCCATACTTGCTCTGATAGGCGTTGACAAGATTTATTATAGTAGTGGTCTTCCCAGTCCCAGGTGGACCATAGAAGAGAAGATTGGGGAAGTAGTTCTGCGAGAGAATATTCCCAAGGATACGTCGGTTTGTACTATCCAAAACAATGTCATTGAATGTAGTGGGCCTATACTTTTCTACCCATGGGATATGCTCCATTAGTATAAGTTATACTGATTCAAGCTTTATATAAAGAACACAAACATAAACAAGCTCTACCAGATTAATGCAGAAGTTTATGTCAGGTCATGGGTATTTGAAGGTAATAACTGGTCCTATGTTCTCAGGGAAGTCATCACAGTTAATCAACATTCACACTCAACTCTCGGCTCGTGGAGCTAAGATCTGCGCCATTAACCATAACGCAGACGACAGGTATGGCACATGGGGGATTACCACACATGAAGGGAATACAATTCAATCGCTTCGCCTTTCAAGGCTTAATGGTATATTAAGGAACGGATTACAGGACACCCACGATGTATTTCTAATAGATGAAGGGCAATTCTTTCCGGATCTAAAGGGTGTAGTCTGGTTGCTTGTTAACTTCTATAAGAAGATTGTCTTTGTGGCTGGCCTGTCTGGCGACTTTTCAATGAAGCCATTTGGTGCTATTCATGAACTCATTGCTATATGCGATGAGGTCGAGAAATTAACTACCACTTGTGCTTGTGGAAAGACAGCCCATTTTACACGCAGGTGGGGCAATCAAAAAGACCAGTTAGTGGTGGGGAGTTCTAATTATGCATCCGTGTGTCGATCATGTCATCCCGTCGCCTCTTGTGGTAAAGAGGATCTGCGGACTTACACGGATGCGAGCTTTGTTGTTTCGAATGGCTTCCATGTGGAATGATCTGTGCTCACAGTTCTGTTCTTTATGAATGCTGGCTGTCGGCCTCCATTCCATAAATTTTCCCCCTTTTAGGATCGCGACCCTTGAGAGTGTCTTCAGTTCGGCATACATGGGGTCCCTTGCTGCTCGATACTGGCTGGGTGGAAGTTCCCGTCCTAGACGGGAGTCATATCTAGCACCCCGAAATTTTTTAGCCCTGTAGATACTAAAACCATTGAAAGCCGAGTAAACCTCGAGAAGGCTACCACTTTTGAGCTCTCTCAATCGTTTTTCGATCGCCTGTTCCATGATAGTAAGCCAGTATCGGCATTGTTTTCGTGTAGAGTACCCCCAACACTGGTGGATGAAGGGCCAAAAGGATAATGCCCAGATGTCATAGTAGGGGTCCCGATTGAAACTGAGACCATCCCAGTCATCCCTCTTTAGATGCTCTTCCAGTACCTCTGGTTTTATTATGGGCAGAGCATTTACATCATCACCGTCGTATGCGATAAAATAATCATGCTTATCACCGACATGTTTCATTAATTCATTGCGAGCATACGCAATTCGCCATGTACGGGGCCAATGATCGTTCGTATGGGGGTTCTGGATTATGGTAACCGGTACGTGCGTTGTCTTTTCATAGCCCGGGTAATCTCTGTCCCGCAACTTTTGCAAGAACGTGAGTGTCTTATCCGATGATTTGTCATAGAAGAATACCACCGATATATCTGTAAAGAGAGACTTTATACGAGTGATATTCCTGTATGCCGCCAAGGACCATTGTGCAACATCGCGTACGGGGCAGAGTACAATACATGACATTACTAGCTTTTATACACCCAATTAGCAAATAATAAACATTCGATTACGCAGAAGTTCCAATTTGTGAGCGACCGAGCTAAAAAGTATTTGAAAAAGGGTTTAAATCTTTCGGTCGAGACATCGCATAATGCCAAAGGTCAAAAAGTCCAAGAAGCCAAGGAAAAATAAAGTGATCAAACCTGCTAAGAATGAGATAATCCCGAAGAAACGGGGGCGTAAACCTAAGGGTGGCAAAATTGTAAAGAAGCAGTCGAAAGAAGCTATTGAGGTGGCGAATGAGGTGCCATCCGATATGAATATCATTCTGCATCTGAAGTGTTCGAGTAATGATCTCAGCGGCACGGGGGATGGGATAGCCGATATATATAAGTCTGGCTCAAGGGACACACTCGGTTCCCTCATGTTGAATGGATCAAAGCAGCAACGTATTGGTTGTAATACATACGGCAATAAGAGTCCTAAGGTTAAAATATCATCAATAGAAGGTGACACGGATCCTATCATGAAAAGCGCATGGGAAAAGCTCAAGATTCTCCAATTCAAACTCCACACTAATGATGTAGAGAGTAAGAGATCCAACTGTTTTGGTGTACATATCCTTTCGATAACCCACCAATCTATATTCCGCGACAGGAGAGGAAAGGGACTATCGAGGCCTATGGGTGCTTTTGTAGCCCTGAGTGTGCTGTTGCCCATTTGAAGGCTGAGAATATTGACTCTTCTTCTATGTGGGAACGGTATGCTCTGCTGAACAACATATACAGCAAGATATATAACTATGAGAAGAACATCAAGCCTGCGCCATCTCCATACTATACCCTGGATAAGTACTATGGGAACCTTACAATACAAGAATATAGGGGGCTTCTGAGGAATGAACGCCTATTATTGGTAGTGGAGAAACCCTTGACGAAGGTCCTTCCCGAACTCTACGAGGAAAATAACGAACCCCCTGCGATCTATACAGACCTCCTAGCCTCCAGACCGCCCCCTGGTTGTAGTCAGTATAGGCTCAAGCGGAAACAACCTAAGTTCTCGAAGAAGAATATTTTGAATACCAACTTCGGTATTGGTGTTTAAGACTCTTCAGTATCATCATTTTTGGCATCTTTATGTGCTTGTTGTGCCTGTGCGATAGCCACCATACGCATCTGTCTTCTCATGCCGGCTTCCTTCCGACGACTATGACCTTCGTTTACTTGGTCGATAAATCCGCGCATCTCACCCAGAACCCTTTGATTTAGACTTCTAGTGTCATCAGGGTCCGCTTTATTCCTATAGTCAGGATTCATGAATTCTCTGATAACAGACAAGTAGTTTCCATCCCACTCTTTAAGCTTGTCTATTGTCATTTCCCTATCATAGTCTGTCTGCCGCCGTACGAGGGCGATGATCTCTTCGGTGCGTTGTTTGATAGCTTTTTGTCTTTGTAGAGCCTTTGCGTCAACGTCGGGAATAATGTCTCCTTTGCTTGCTTCGGTATCAATCTCTGCCATTTCTTAATACAAACAAAATAATGTTTAAACCTATTAAAAGCGGCCTAGGTTGTTCTCCATAGATAATGCTCAGGGTGGATATAGAGCCTGTTGTAGCGGAAGTTAGTAGTCTGCTGCAGAAAAATTTGAATCGTATACTCTCCGATGTCGTGAAAGATCAGAATAAGAACGCAGCTGATATCATGGCACTCAATGATTTGCCCCTAGTAAAGAGACTCCGAACTGAGAATGCTGCCCTCAAAGCTCGTATTTCCTTCCTGGAATCGTCTCTCTCGTTATTTAAGTCAGGTGCCGTTTCTAATGCATATGTCGGTACCACTCCGGTAGCATCTGCGCCAGCTTTTGTTCGTGCGCAGGACACCCCTCTGGAGGAAAGAGTCAAACTCGAGGTTACGGAGCTTCTTGGATCTGGTACGACCCCAGTATCGGAGGAGGACATTCATAAGTGCCTTGCAGTGCTGCCTCGACCGATGACGGCGCATTCTCTACGTGGGGATATGTGGGGTAATGGTTTATACTCTATGAATTCACCTACCGCTTTCCAATACACCATGTCATCAGGGACTGACACAGAAGAAGAGGATGATGACGATGATGATGATGACGATGATGATGATGACGATGATGATGATGATGACGGCGATGATGACGGTGGTGCTTGCGAGGGGGATGGTGACGATGATGAGGATGGTGACGATGATGGTGACGATGACGGCGATGATGGTGACGATGATGATGATGATGATGGGGGAGACACGATTGTGAATCATCTTGCGTTTCTGACATCGAATATCGTCACAAATGATGAAGGCGCTACAGGAGATGTTGATATCTCAGGAGCGGGGGTACCTGGTATGTCAGCTAGTGCAGCAAGGGACTTGGAAGCCAAGGAAGATGTAAGTACAGAAGATGATTCTCAGAGTGAATTACCGAGCGGTTGGACCAGAGTCATGGGGCAGCGCGGAAATGGTGACGAGTATCTCCGTCATTACCTCGGACCTTGGAATAATCGGCGGCGTAAGATGTGTAAAACATTAGCCGATGTCCACATATTTGTGTCCCAGGGTGATGATGGGACCGATATTAAGACAGAGAGTATAAAGCATATTGTAACTACCGCAAAGGATGTCCTTGTGGGACAGGTAGAAGAATCAATAGATCTTGAGGATAAAGTCGAGGATGAAGTTGAGCGGGTAGATGACGAAGATGTCGAAGTTGAGGAAGTTACAATATGTGGCGATACCTACTATACGGACGATGCCGTTATAGGCACAATATACGCATGCCTACAAGATAGTACCGTAGGGGATGAGGTAGGTCATTTTGAAGATGGTCATGCCTTTTTTTCCTGATAGATATATATATATACATAGATGCTTACCCAAATATGCGTACCCGCTTTAATTTATCTGGTATTTTCCGTCACGCAGATATCAATCGATAGTGTCCAGGGCTTGTATAATGTGGCCTTTGTGAAGCTCTGGGTGGCGTTCATCTTCACAATATTGTTGAATTACCTGTGCCAACTGGGTTTAGGAATAGTATCTTGGTTAATAGTTTTCATCCCTTTCATACTCATGACTGTAATTGTAGCAATGTTGTTGCTCATGCTTGGTCTGGATCCACGGACAGGTCGTATCAAAATTCCCCGAAAACGGAAGAGGGGGAAAGGCATAGAGGCAGAATTGAGACGTGAAAAACGAGAATTGGTCAAGAAGTATGACGAACTGCGAGACAATGCGGGGTATGAACCTTCCCCCTCGGGTGAGAAACATCACAAACATCGCGATAGAAGTGGCGTCAAGAAAGCTATGGCATCGGACGTGAGGAAACGAGCGGGCCTGATGGCAGATCCTTTACAGTCGGATAACTAGCTTGAATAAAGTATTTAAAATAATGACAAATTACATAGTCATTATGTTGGAGGACTATTACTTTTATTTTCTGGCTACAACAGCAGTCCTGACGGGGGCTTTTGGTGCTTATTACTACCAGAATGGGACCGGTGCAAGGAGACTAGTGAGTCGTATGGGTTGGGAGGCGATAAAGACTGCCGTGCGTCTCCAGCGTTGGGGGGCAGACATAGCAGTAAGTTTTCGGGACATTGGAAGCGGAGAAGGGGAGGACGCTGAAGAAGAGGGGGAAGATGTGGTTCCCGATACCCTTATCTACTACAAACGCGAGGAGGCGAACTGTTATAGGACAGATAGTTTGGAGCCCTCGGATCTGGAATCGCAGGATTTCGAAGGTGCTAGCATCGCCTTTGTAAGGCGAGTTGATGGGGAATCTAACTTATACAAGCGGATAAATACAAGCCAGCTTGAAAAGACAGAGTATGGATCCCTTACTATGGAGAAGGTTCCAAAGCAGTTTCTACAAGTCGAATTGATGGATCTCTCTGCCAACAACGAAGCCATGGATATTCACCACAGTCTCGGCGAGTTCTATGTCTATGGTAATAAGATCTTGGACTCTGCGTTCCTTGAGTGGTATCTTCAGACCTATTATGGTGCTGATCTACCAGAGACGTATTCTTTGAAAATATTTGACAAGGACGTCAATCAGCTGACTATGGAGCGAGGTGATGTTATTGTTTTGCTTGAGGGGGTTCCTGCGTATGCCCTGATGAAGGATAAGGATCTCCGGATAGAGGAAGATGAGACAACGGAAGATGAGACAACGGATGAAGAGCCGGTGAAGCCCGGGCATGAGGGTGCGACGGACGAATAAATGTTTATCCAAAAGCATATAAAAATTGATGTGTAGATGATCTTATAATGGATCCCTCCCAAACCATGGAACTATCTGAACATGCCCAAGAGATGCATGAACTATCTGATAAATGGGTCCTCTGGGCTCATTTACCACATGACACAGATTGGTCCCTGAAAAGCTATCGACATATTATGCGCATCGGCTCCGTGGAGGGGATGGTGGCGTTATACTCCGCTATACCAGAGACCTTGGTGCGGAATTGTATGCTGTTCCTAATGCGGAACAACATTAATCCAACCTGGGAGGATCCCAAAAATAGGAGTGGGGGTTGCTTCTCCTTTAAGGTGCCCAATAAAAGTGTTCCAAGTGTATGGCAGAGGCTCAGCTATGTCCTCGTCGGTGAAACACTAACACCTGATTCGAACCTCAGCAAACGAATCAATGGTATCACCATCTCGCCAAAGAAGGCGTTCTGTATAATCAAGGTATGGTTGCGTGATTGTACGATGCAGGATCCCACGCGGTTACGTGAGCTTTCTGGGTTGAATGTACATGGTTGTATATTCAAGAGACATAAACCAGAGTTTTGAAATGCCAAATCAGTCTATATTATAGGTGCGTCTGAGTGCCTGATTCGTGACCCAGCAGGTGACGGGGCTCCCCTCAAGCGGGAGTAAGTCGAAAGACGAGATGGGATCGATACCCATACGAATCATCAGCCTTTGTGAAAAAGAAGAAACAGTTATTAATTATAATGCAAATTGCTTGAACACACCCGAGTTATACTAGACAATTGAATATCATATGGTGTTAGTTTATGGATGGATCGCGACAGGCCTCTCATTAGTCTACAAAATACCTCAGATGATCACCCTGTATCGTATTAAGAAGGTCGATGGTCTGAGTTTTTGGTCTTTAGTGTGTCAGACGGTGAGTTATGGTTTTTATATCATTCATGGTATTGTCATTGATGACCTTCCAATCATCACGATGGGTATTATCTCGTTGCTGCAGTCAATATTTCTGGTCAGTATGTATTGTTATTACTGTAACACAACGAATGAGACAATACAGGCTAGCTCTTAGTCACTTTATTTCTTGACAGCATACCACGAAGGCGTGTTCTCACTTTGCCACGTTTTTCCGAAGCAGTCATGATAGAATGTGGTGTCACATTGCTTACACTCTGGACCTTGTTGCATGCCCCATGAGTTACTACCACCCCGACCTATCGTGTACCTAGGTCTACCGCCACGCGCGGAGGCTCTAAGGTTATGTTGGTAGGTGATGCCTGCTATTCTGATTTGACGATACTTTCCGATGCAGGGCATATCGTCGGACTTCCAATGATCCTCTCCCCAAAACTTGATCCCTTCTTGTCGAACTCTCTTTAGAGCCTCCTTTCGTCCATCGTCTGTGTACTCAACTAGCTTGTCGGCCGGACCTACGCACCGGCTTTTCGACCAACCGATATCTAATCCTACACATGGGACACTCTCGTATCCCTGACTGAGGTAAACATGTTGTGTTCGAGCTTCTTCCATGTTGAGCTTATCGAGTGCTTCCAATTCGTCGGTTCTTCGTTTCTTGTCCTCCTCTGCCATCTCGATATATGGTCCTTTCTGCCCATCATCGAGTTTTTTCCACTCAACACCAATATGTTTGGCTATGTCCCCAAACTTGTATTCGGGGTGAGCCTGTTTAACAATCGGCCTCTGTTGTTGAGAGTAGTAGATGTATGGTGTCCGTGCGCGTTTAACTTTTCCCGACATTGTGTGTATTGCTGATACTGTTCCGGCGCACAGTTATTTCAATTTATAACTATAATAATAGACTTATTGGGTTTTTTGTGAGAAAATTGAAGTTAAACCTGGAAGTCTGTATTAAAGTCACTAACCTAACCTTAACAAAGATCATATAATGCTCTTAACACCACAACATCGTCGTTCTACGCGAAATCGCGGCACGTCAAAAAAGACCCAACCGGAGGATATCTATGCAGATTGTCCTCACTGGCCTGGGTTCGGATATGACAAGGATTACTACCTTGCTTCATCACGTTATTCAACTTTCATTGATAATGAGATAAGGAAGATGGCCGCCGAAACCAAATCGGACGACTAATGCAAATTTTCGGAGAATAGGGGACGACCAATCAATCATAGCATGGTGCTTTATAGAGGTTCAATTCCTCTTTATGATTACTCTTTGGGGGTGAGGGTTCATCCTCCATTATGTATTGCGGGAGAGAAAGTAGAATCTTTGTCTTAACCAGCAACAACGTAGTAGATTGGTACATAATGGCTCAAATTACGGTGGCAAGGCGATAGCAAGCCCAATCCGTTGAGAGTAGAAAATACAATATCTTGTAAGTGCGCCACTCCACAAGGAGAAGTGCGGGTTGTGAGTATTTTTAATCTACGTGACAATGTAGACATCAAAGTCATCGAGGAAGAACTTGAGAACCCCATCCCTTAGGCGAGCAAATTTGGCATCCCGATTTTCACTGTCTAATGGGGAGAACATGTAGTTGGCATAGTCGCCTGGTACCTTCTCACCATTACTGTCCACCCATTCTGATGCTCGTACGCAAAAGTAGCACCAAATATTGTTGGAATTGTAGAAGCTCCTGGTCGTGCCGCCCATGGTGAGATCATTTATGTCAGTGATGGTCATCTTCGGTCCAAGCTTTTTAATGACCGCCGCCGCGTCCCCAAACATAGACTCATATCGCGGAGCAAGCTCTTGCTTCATTTGCTCATAATCGAATGTAAGATTACCAGAGATTTCAACCACCCGACAATCTCCGATGGTTGTAGTTTTTGCATTGATGGTAGACATAGCAGCAAGATAGACCGTGTTGCCTATTAGACTACAGGACCTATATGGTTCAATTTTCTTAATCATTTTTCTCCTTGTACCGTCGTCCTACCTCATCCTGCTCTCCATTCTCGCCCGGTGGCAAGAGATTGTAGAGGACTCCAACAATGACGAAGCTTGCGACTGTTGCACAAAAAATGGTTGCTGTGGCGATCATATTTTATACTCTGGAGAGAATATGATCTCAACTAGACGGAAGCGGTGCTAAGCAGAGTTTGATCTCACCAAGGGAAGCGACCGAGTATTTGACAATGAGAGGTAAATCGTTTTCAAGGAACATTTCAATATAATTACAGAGATTCGTGCACTTGATGAAATAACCTAGGTTCTTCAGAGAAAACTCACCTTGAATCACCTTACTAGAACTCTGCTTCTGTATGAACTCCATACCACCGTCGATCTCAGAACGGCGGACTTCACACGAGGCAAAAGGACCTTGACACTTGAAGATGAGTTCGTTCCCCACGGACTTTATCTCCAATCTCTCCGAGATGTTGGAGAGATCGCGAATAATCTTCTGAAAATCTGCGCTAGGGAGGTTAATGACAGAAGAGAAAGAGACCTCGGGTACTTCGAGTTCTTCTTCATCTGGCTCGATAAGTTTCAGTTTCTGGTTCTTACAGTGCTTTATATCACCGTTCTCGAATTTCAGACCAAGGTTATCAACAATACCATCAGAATACTCACTCTCCTCAATGTAGATAGTGAGTGTATCGTCATTATCTATGGTGTTGATCAGCTTGAATAAGTGGAACATGTTGACGCCGATGATGATTTTGGGATATTTGCAGTAATAGTGTTCAAACTTGCTAGCATCGAGAAATAGATATGCGAGGATTGTGTGCGACTTATCCATATTTACGATACGTATACCGTCTTCTTTGAATGTGATATTGGTTTCAAGGAGTATATCTTTGAGTGCCGTCATCAGTGTCCTGAATGGGGCAATTTGCACCGTCTTGATTTCTAGCACATTACCGTTGCTCATATGCTTCGCATAGCCAAGGAACCTTTAAATACTTATTAGCGCCCTTTACGAGTATGTTTACCCCGGCCCTTTTTGAGTTTATAGCTTCTGTTGTTATATCGTCTGTTCTTTCTTCTTCTAGAGTGTCTCCCTCTCTTTCTTCTAATTTTTCGGGATCTCCTTCCACCTTGGTGCCCCGAATGAGTCGTTGAGGTTCGAGTTTGCCCCTTTTGTGGATCTCTCAGCATGCTCCTGTTTCTCTTCTTATGCCGCAGCTGCTTTCTGGCAGCTTCAAGCTGCTGCTGCCATCTCGTCATTTGTTCGTTATTTGCTACCACTGTTGCTTGCAACTCTTCCAGACGACTCTGATCTCTGTCCAACCACCCCGCTCTTCTGATCGCTGCGCTTTCCTTTCGTATTGCCTGTTGATCATTTCTGATTTCATGAAGACTATTCATCAGAATATCTATTCTATTTTGGAGCGTCGGGCTGTCGTGGGGAGATCCAAATTGCCCTATGCCCCCCTGTGCTTTGCGCTTGGGCGCCTGCTTCCTAACAAGAGCAAGCTGAGCCGGGGTCATCGGAAGTGGTGGTGGCCATGCCGATGGTGCCGATGCCGATGGAGGTGGTGGTGGTGGTGGCATTGTTGGCTCTTGCGTATGCTGCTGCTTCCCCAAAGCGGTTGTTAACGCCAACTCCATCGCCGTTGTTGCCTCTTGGGCTTTGTCCAACAATTGTTGGAAAACGCTGTCACCTTTTCCTTTGTTTTCTTTGATATATTTTTTTATTTCCTCAGCACGCTTCTGTGCTATGGAACCATCACCAATATCCCCACCACTATTGATGTGTTGGGTGTATTTGGTCATCCAGAGTGCTTTTTGTGCTAAATTTGCCGCCGTATCGCTCTGTGATGACGATGATGACGACGATGTTGCCGTTATAGCAGCAGGCCCGGTAGGCTCGAGGAGAGATAACATAGACGTAAATGTCTTATTAGTCTCATCCCACTCCATACAACGTATCAGCGCCTTGAACCTCGCCAACTGAATGCTCTTAGTAACCCTATGTGTGTCCAATGGGCCCACCTTTCTTAGTTCACCCTTTAACCAATGGAGGCGCTTGATTTCAAGGCTTACGATACCAGATTGAGCCTCCCCAAGCCATCTCTCGTAGTTTCGATTCTGCTTATTATTATCTAGTACCACGTGCAGTCTTTTGTCTTCAGGATCTACAAAGAACTTCGTCATACCTACTTTTTTGTTTTTTGAAGCCTTCCCTTCAAGAAGAGTGAAGAAAGCAATCTCATGCCGACGCCAGTCCGTGACGTCGGTCGGGGAAATACGCCATGTTCGCTTATTTGTGCCCATTTCGAAATGTCGCAGATTTCCCTGTCTCATCGCGTCGTCACATAGAACATGGGCGCTATCGTACGCCACCTGCTGAGGGGAGCGCGCTATGGTTGTACCTTGTGCATATGGAAGGACGACGGCGGCCCTAGGTTGTGTGGCAGGTTTGGTCCACCCTCCGCTCCCCTGTGTGCCGAGGTTGGCAGTCGGAGACATACCATGATATTTAGAGCAATCCCAGGTGGGTAAAAAGGGACATGTAAATCCCCCGCGTAACTCAGTAAAAATCTCCGATGCCCTGATACGAGCTAGGCCAAGTTGGTCGAGGCGCTGCTGGATCTCGCTACGGTCTGCGCTCTGGACCCCGAGGCGTTGATCGACTTCCACACTAGTGAATGCGTGACCTAGTACCCCCATTTTATCACTTGAGGTTACTGCTGTTGTACATGGGATTCCCGTCATAAAAGCAGTATGGTTCATTGATTTGGCGGCCTGGAACTGCAGGGCGTCCTGAGCTCCTTTAAGAAAATCCGCAAGTCTTATTAGGGCATTTTTTGCATAAATGATGGGGGGGGTATAGCCTTCTTTCCCTTCTTTCCCTTCTTCTTGCGTTTAAGAGCCTCAAACTCGTCATACATATTCCTGGGTCTTCCTCCTCCCGCTTCGTCTGCTTTTTTTTGGATCCTATGTCGAAGGAGCCATAGAGCCTCCTCTGTGTCTTCCGGGTCAAAATCCTCCGCCTCGTAATCATATGCGTCTTCATCATCCTCCAATGCCAATCTTGTCGGATTTCCTAATCCCATTGTCGTGTAGACTTTCTGAGCGATGGCTAGTTGCTCCTTGGACGTGATGACACCATCCCATTTGTCTATAGCTAACACAGTGGCAGCCAAAGTACCAGCACTGACAATCCCTACGGACGCCACATAGTTAAGCCCTCTGGGGAGGGATTCATTCAGAACGGCCCATGCCTGGGGCTCGGATAACCCTACATCGACTAATATTCGATTCATGATATACCACTCTAGTTCTCCAGTTCCGATTGGGGGTTTGTTACCATGGCTCAACCCGGCAAAAGGTATGTCGTATCGTATCTTCATACTAGTGCTCACCTTCCCCGCTGAATCAGCCCTCAGGTCCTTCGTCTTTTCACGGAGTGATCTGGAAAGACTTTCTACTGCGGTTGTAATTTGGTTAGCCGGGGTATCTTTGGCACGTACCAAGCCCACAGCAGGACCGGTAATGTGCTCTTTCGCTCCCTGCGTTAGTACCGTGCTGGGCTGGTCGCTGCGGGCCAGAGCAATAAGGCCTTCAAGTTTGAATTTATCCGTAGCCGTAGCAACCGTTATTTCTTTGGTCGTCATTTCATCGTCCTCCCTTGACTCGGTCCTAATACCAACGTTTATATCTTCCCCGACGTTGATATAGGATTTACCGTCGTCGCCGGTTGTCACCAAATGAACGAATACGTCTATTGGTTTTGCAAGGCCATGGATTTTCAACTCCACTATGCCGTCCCCTTTTGATCCCAAATTTTTTTCTACCTTTAGGTCGGCTAGTGCTTGATCCTTCTGCGCCTGCCATACCGTAACTTTATCAACCTGCCTGCGTTGGTCTTGATCTGTCGTATCCCCAACAAGTAGCTCTGCCGCCGCCGGAGCGAGTATATTCAATACCACAGACTGCAGATTTGGGACATGCTTTTCACCGCCCTCAGCCTCCCATCCTGTTGCGTCGATCAAATTCGACTCCCACTCTCTAAGGATTCGTCCTAAGGACCCCTCCACACCCTGTTCTGCTCCCGCGATGACTACTTGGGCAAGGGCAAATATCGGCACCCGAGTAGATTCTAATTCATATAGCCTGAGCGGGTTTTCTAAAGTTCCTCTCAGCTCATACAGGGGGGGGAGATCACGATCGGACATTATACCCCCCTCCATCTCCTCGATAAGTTCATTGACCTTATCGCGCGCTTTTTTCCAAAGAAGCGCTATTTGGAACCCATAGGCTGCCATTTCCATATTTCCAGTACAGAGCCCCTTGCAATGACAATGTACACTACACATGGCTAAGCCGTGGGCCGCCGTTGGAACAAGCGGATTTTCACCCGAATTTCCTGCTCCAGAGGCTGGAAAGTGGGATTGTTCCTGATTTGCGCGAGCGCTCCCTATGCTTGCATAACTAGGAGCAGTCCCTATCTGCCCATCGAGGAATTCATGAAGGCCCTGTTCATATGGAAGGCTACATGATTCAAGGATAGCTGCTTTCCTTCTCAACTGATCTATATGTTGCCGATTTTGACGGGTACCCTTGGAAACCTTGGCTGCTTCAAGAAGGAGAGCTTTGCCGCGCCTCTTGCATTGGGTCTTCACTGCCTCTGCGTTGGCGGGCTTCGCCCAACCGGCACCCCATTCGACCTTGCATTGTTTAATTGTGGCAGTCCGTCTTAGGGATACCAATGGGCTTTTAATTCCGTTGGGATCATATAAATCTTCTGGCTGTTCTTCATCATAGGCGGCCCCGACACCCTTTTTCCCCCAGTATCCAGCAAGCTCTTCCTCCCCAATCCCGAGGAGAGTCACCAGCTTAAAAGGGTCGGACCAGAAGGCCAAGGATTTGTCCGCCACCATAGAGAGTGGATTATTAATATAAGAGGCCCAACATGGGCACCAATTGTACCCCTGTTTCCTACTCTCGCTTGATTCTTCGGAGGTAGGGACACGATACGTTCCATCCTGCTTTTGTGTCAGATGCCCTTGGACACAGTCGGCTACTTTTTGGGGCTCTTTGAGTTGGCAGACACATGCGTCAGGAGGAATAGAGGGTGTACCCCGCCCCACTGCATTGGCATATCCGCATCTTTTTTTCTCGAAGCTATCAAGTTCTTCCAAACTCTTAGCTATAAGAGCAAGAGGGTCTGCCGGCATCGGGGGTTTCACAACGCCCCTGATATCGAATTGTGTGACGAAGTTGGTGGGTTCATTTGCCACGCTGGTGTTGTGGTAGCTGATGGAAGGAGAGAATTCTCCAGTGGCAGCAATGAGGCAGGCCGAGTTCCCACATGTAGAGCTTGCAGGGAGTGGTGCCCCTGCCCCACCAGACGATTCCGCTTCGAGATGTAACTGTAACAGCTGACTACTATTTTCCGCTGCTATACTTTCAAGGGTAACGGCACCATTTCGATGCATTGCAGCTGCGCCATCCGCCTTAGTTGTTGTGGGTTCAGTCACTCCCCCTCCTTGGACAACGATTACAAGTGCATCTCCTATTACAGCCGTGCTGGGAAGGAGTTTCGTCCCCTTATTTTGGTCCTTCTGCGCGGAAGTTTGAGCATCGAGACCGGTAAACGATTCCTCCATTCCCAGTCTCATAGTGACAGGGTCCAACATTACACCATAGCATGATTCCGCTGTAGTATGGCTTCGGTCAGATCCAATATGGGTGAAGAAGTCAGTTGGGAACCGCAACTTTTTGCTGTCAACCTTAGATCCACCCACGTCTTCTATTTCCTTCAACTTTGCGTGGGCCTTCTCGATTACCTCGACAGTCTTCGCTCGACGTCGTCTTGGATCATCTCTCATACCGCCTCCTGACCACTTCCTGATGAACTCAACTTGTTCTTTGGCACCGGATAGATTGGCAACGTCGTCTACTAGTTGATCGTAGTTTTTATCTTTTTGTAATATTGGTTGCCCTACTGAAATCGGGGAAATTCTCTCCAGAGCAAAACTGGCGTCGCGTGGGCGTTGTATCTCTTTTCCGTTTCTGTCATAAAACGTGGAAACGACAGCAGCTTGTGGATGGTCGCCATCATATGCTGTTTTTGCCACTTCTTGTTCAAGGCTTCTTAATTCGATAGCCAGTCTCGGAAACGCCATTTGGCCAAGGATTGTATCGCTAGCCCCACGGTCATTAGGGGAGGCGGCGCCGCTCCATTTCCCAGTTTCATGCCTCGGTAGCCATTCTGTAGCTATCACTCCTGCATGCCACTCATAATCCAGCGACACCACTAACCCCCTTTCTGTTACCCCCGTCAATGGATCCCGTCTTGAGAAAGAACAATATGAGACCATTTTTAACAAACTGAATCTTTGCTTTAACAGCCGAGTCATGATATCCTTCATTTTGGAGTCCTTCAAGTTTTTTGTATCTCTTCCTCCACTGGTCGCTTGTTGTAACTCTAACTGCAAGAATCTGAATGAATTCACGGCCCTTATATCTCGGGAGTCAAGTTGCGACTTCTTTCCTCGTTCTTCTTGAAACCACGCGGCAAATCGATCAAACAATTCCTGGAATTGGAGCCAGTATACCCCTTTTGCTGCCACCAATTTCGGAGGCTCTGGTCCTTTCAGTGCTCCATTCAGTGAGCACCTCTTGTCAAAAGCATCGTGAATATGATCCATCAGGAAACATAGTTCCCCTAAGAGAGAAATTGCTTTAGATTTGAAGGTCATATGACCTATTGCTTTTATAACACGTCTTGTTACCGAGGTCGTTTTTCTTCCGCCTGATGCTGTGGAGGACGAGGATGTTCCGCCTCTTCCTGGTACTGTGGAGGACGAGGATGTTCCGCCTCTTCCTGGTACTGTGGAGGACGAGGATGACGATGATCCCTCTGTCTGTTTCTGTTTCAGTAGGGTAACAAAGGCCCCGACATCCCCCGGATCCACGTCTTCGAAGCCATTGAAAAAATTTGGATATCCTATGTACCTCCTAAGACTGAGAACTCTCTTTCTAAGGGTTTCACCAGGTGGAAGCACGTAATCCCGCAGTTCGAGGTTTTGTTGGATATCAGTTAACTTATTTAACTCAGTGACATTCTTACTACTACCACCACCACGCGTCTTTAGGTGCTCCCATAACTGGGTGATCCACGTATTTTCATCCTCTACTAAGTTAGCCATCAGTGACATACTCATGTATATATATAAAGGCCATATTATTATACTTCTACTCTGGCCCTGTTCACTCTAAATACTTAAAAATGGGGGCCTATATTATTACTATGTCTTTGTCGAATCGCTGTCTTACATGCTTGAAAGGGGTATGTGGGTCTGTTGCTACCTTACAAGTAACGGAATCGAAAGAAGAAGAGGAGTTGAAGGGGCTCACATATAGGAAGGTGTTGGACCTCGGACAGGGTGCTACGGGTCGGGTGTCGCTAGTGATCGAGGAGTCATCAGGGGATCATTTGACATGTAAAGCTGTGTCTCTTACCAGGAAACATAAGGCCGAACGAGAGGTGGCTGTCTTAAGGAAGCTCACTGGTCCACATCTCCCACGCTTTCGTGACATCAGTAGGACTGCTGAGAGCATACTCATTCTTACAGAGTACATACCGGGAAGAGACCTGTATGTTTGGTATGAAGGGACTAGCAAGAGGCAACGGCGGCAATTGATGTCCGGGTACCTCAAAATGATGATCGTATGCCTACAGGAGCTTGCCGCGGATGGTTTTGTCCATCTCGACATTAAGCCTGAAAATTTCATCCTGTCCGATGATGGGAAACTCAAACTCATTGATCTGGGATGTGCTCATCCTATCCACTCGAGACCTAAACAACGATTAAGAAGTTCTGCGGGGACAGCGGGCTATAGTCCGCCGGAGATTTACACGGGTTACTACCATAAAAATACCGACATCTGGTCTCTGGCCGTTTGTGTGTGGACCCTCTACTTCGGCGAGAGACCATTTCCTGACGTGGGTCGCAAGGGGGAAAAGATCACATCGACTACATTTGTGTTCCCTACTGAATACCATAATGCGCGTTTAGAACGCTTACCAAAGGCTCTGGGCGACTTTATGAGGAGTTGTCTTATTTTCCGCCCAAGTCGGCGGATGAATATTGATCAAATCCTCACCCATGAGTGTGTTCAATAGTATATATCCGCAGTCATGCGGAGATATACAGAGAATCAATGACGACGTCGGGATCTTTTCCCACCCTTCTTCTTCTTTGTTGCACGCCGCGGCGTGCGCTTTCGAGTCTTTGTGGCAGGACTTGGAGTTGATGCGGGTAATTTGATAACCGGCACTTGGTACTCTCTGAAACAAATTCCGGCGAGCACAGTACCGTGTTTTTTCTTCACATTCATAGTTGACCAGACAAACTTCTGACCTGGATAGTACTTATAGCCAGAATCTGTCGTTATTGTGGAACCTACTCCTACATCCGCTGGCGCAGTCTTTCCATATCCACGACGCTCAATCATACCGGAGATGGATAGACCGAGAGCTTCTTTTGCTTCATTTTCCGTTCCACTACCTGAATATTCACACGCAAAACTACCGATGTATTCTCCCTTAGAATTGTGGACAGAAGTGATCATCACCGCAGCAGATATGGTATCGCCTGTCTTACCGTTCGCCTGAGCCATAATCGCTTCCATAACTTCACCCCACCTAATAGATTGAGTCCCTTTTTCGCGTGATATCTCCGTCGCCCCCGGTGGTATAACACTCGTATATTTGACAATATTTGCGTCCTCTATCCCAGCACTGTTAAGGGCGGCATCATAAGAACCAGTTTCGGCCGGTAAACCTTTAGAGCCTGCGTCTGACTCTCCTTGGCCTCTAGTGAGGAAGTATTTATAGGGAATTCTATTTCCGATTATCGCGAATTGTACCATATGTACATATCTCAGATAATATATGTTGTATATCGGATAATATCTAGAGGTATAGATGGCTACTAAATCCCAAATGGCGACCATGAAATGAAACGAAGTGCCTGGAAAGTTCAGAAGGCAGTCCTTAAGGACATGAAGAAGAACATCGGAACCAGTAAAAAGAGTACCAATCAATTGAAGAACTCTGTTACTAAATATGCATTTAAACTCCGCCAGAGTCAAGGAGGTGATCCAAGTTCCCGGTTGCGTGCCCGCTATGCCACTTTATTCGCTGCAACAAAGAGTTATGATGGCACACCTGCTCCAATTGTGAGAACAGCACAATATCTACAGGGAAAGAGAACTTTGGAGCAAATGATAGGGCCAGAGCCGAAGGCGCATGTCGCATCAGGAACTCGCAAGAAGAGACGGAAGAAGAAAAGAACTCGTCGAGACAGGAGACGCGCAAATAGACACCGCCGAAAAAAGCGAGACCGTCGTACTAGAAGAAAAAGGAGGTCATAGTTAAAGTGCTATTAAGTTGTCGTATATTTGAAAACTTAAAAGCATTTCGATATGATTATCTAGAGATGTCAGGCGAAAGTTTTATGGGAAAAGCTGGCGAGATGATTTCGGATATCTACAAAGAACATGCTCAATCACCGCTTATGCTCAATAAAGCCATTGAGTATCTTGGGAAGCAGCTTCCGGATGCTCTTCGTGCGTTCGCAGAGAGGGAGGAGAGGAAAGACCGTTTATCGAAGGGGAGTGAAGAGTATATAGACGGGTTTCTCAGCCAGGGGCGGCAGTATCTTTATGTCCCGCTGTCAGAGTTGTTCATCATTTATGATGGCATTCACTATAAGCTCACGACTGAGAGCCAGCTTGTTCATGCCGCACTCTCGGGGATTTCATCCTCATCCTCTTTCTCTTCTCTCATTCCATGGAAACATAAAATCAAAAATTTGCTTGTGCGCCGAGTAAAAGGTACAAGTCCCCTGGCAACTATACCCGAATCAGACACCATCCAATTCGTATTATCCCATATCTCTCCAACTCTATTTCAAAGTCGGGAAGAAGGGAAGTATTTTCTCACCGTCATCGGAGATAGTATTCTTAAGAAGGCCACAGAACTCGTTCACTTTATCAGCCCCACCGCGAAACCATTGATAATGGCAATACAGGGGCATGTGAGAGACCACTTTAAAAGTGGAGTCCATGCTAATATCACCTTTAAACACAAATACTATGATCACCGCTATCCAAGTTGCCGGATACTGAATTGCAACGAGTCCGCCGGTATCAGGTCATGTTGGGATAACTTTATTAAGACCCACATCCTTGACATTGTTGTCGTATCAACTCACTATTCGAGACGCTACGGCAGTGGTGATAATTTCCTTAAATCTCATTGCCGCACAGATGCAGTCAAGAATAGAGTCAGGTTTCTGGCTGATATGGAGACAGCCCCTGCTCTCGTGTCCCAATTTCTATCTGGGATCGAAACAGGTGGTATAACTGATACGATCGATAGTGATGAGATGCACTACCTTTGGTTCCGCTACCTATCTTCTCGTAGTCTTCCTCACATCATATCGAGGAAGAACCTTAAGGACATGTTCATGTCAAGGATTAGCTATGATCCCGAGACAGATAGATACTGTGGGCTTGTGAGCCCAGCTCTACAGAAGGTCCATGCTGTTCAGAGTTTCTGGAATGCTACTATCGAAGCTGATGCGGATGATGAGTTAGATATCTCGGAGTTCCATTCTCTTATGAGGGATTGGAGTAGCCAGCTTGACGCCCCTACCACGGTCGATGAGGAGGATCTGTTGCCCATTCTTTCACATTTTTATTTGCGAGATGTCTCCAACTGTCGCCATTTGGTGGGAATAGTGTCATCTGTCTGGGACAAGAGGGGTACTATGAGATCAGTGATAGAGGAGCTCCGTATACAGTATGCTTTTCAGGGCCGGCCAACAAATGTCAGTATGTATAGATTCTACAGGGACTATGTGAACACTTCTGGCAACTCTCGTGTAGTTAGTAAGAGATACTTCGAAAAATATATCAATCGCATTATCGACGATCAGTACATTCAAAAAAATAGGATATTGTCAACGTTTTGGCTTAACGAAGGTAGCTAGGCTTCTTGGCGAACCTACCAGACTTGTATCGACGGTCCTCCCACTTCACTCCCTTAATAGGGTGCCTCTTCCACCGGTATTTACCACGCTTGCGGGTCCTCTTCTTCTTGCGAGTTCCTTTTGCCTTGCTACCTACAGAGCGTTTCACATACCCGAACTTTCCCTTGCGAGTGAAGTAACCTTTGCTTGTCAACCGTTTCAGCAAAGATGCACCCTTTGCCGACTTCTTTCTTGACACAATTTTACCATGTTTATTGTATTTCAGATCCTTTTTCGTAAGGCCGCCGCTTGTGTGATGCGCTGTCCCATGCATAACTTGAGCACGTTTTCCGACTGCTTTAATCTTATCAGTTGGCATTATATATTCAGGTAAGAAAAAGTTTTAACGCGCCCCCTTTATCCTAAAGATTTAATGGGAACCGATACAGTTAAATCTGGATTGATTGTAAGGATTCCTATGACCTGCTGTGCAATAAAAACGCCACCTTATACACATGAGAACTACCATGATCGTGCGCGATGCCATATATATCGCCGAGGAGGAACTGAGGGAAATGAGCCGATTATGGTTCGAAGTTAAACAGCGTGAACGTGCACTAAAGAAGCGCATAGGACAACAAACCTGGTGGGATTGGATCTGGGAGTGGGCTGGGTACTAGGCTCAAAAATTGAACTACCTCTTAATGATATTTTGTCCCCTATAAATATCATCATGTCAACGAAAAAAGCGTCAAACGCCCTTGCGAGTCAGTATAAGAAGTATACTGACATCGAACACATCCTTGAAGCACCGGATACCTATCTAAGTTCTGTAGAGGAAGATGGTGTGAATGCTTGGACCTTTGACCATACAACGAAGTCTCTTGTCTTTAGGAATTACAGGTGGGTACCAGCATTATATAAGCTATTTGATGAAGCGCTGGTCAATTGTCGAGATCATTTCATCAGGATTCAACAGCGGATAGCGGGTGGTGATGCAAATGCGCACCCCGTGACGCAGATATCTGTCACCATTGACCAGAAAACTGGGGTTATTACCATGCTCAATGATGGTAATGGTATCGATATTGCCAAGCATCCCGAGCACAAGGTCTATATTCCACAAATGATCTTCGGTGAGTTGAGAACTTCTACAAACTACGATAAGGAGAAGAAGAAGATTGTAGGGGGTAAGAACGGCTTCGGGATCAAGCTCGTGTTCATATACTCAAAGTGGGCGACAATTGAGACTGTTGACCATACTCGCAAGCTGAAATACATCCAGAGATTTGAAAATAACCTAGGGGTGACCAAAAAGCCATCCGTCAAGAAGTCAACAAGTAATCCTTATACCAAGGTCAGCTTCCTTCCTGATTACGCACGCTTCGGTGTGGATGGCCTTACAGATGACATGGTGGCGCTCTTTAGCAAAAGAGTATATGATGTGGCGGCCATCACCGATAGAAGCGTGAAAGTTAGGCTCAATAAGACCCTTTTGCCTGTCCGAAACTTTGAGCAGTATGTGAGTTTGTGCATCGGGCCAAAGTCTGAGTGTACGCGCATTTATGAGCGCGCCGGCGAACGTTGGGAGTATGCCGTCTGCCTGTCTCCTCAGGATGAGTTCACCCAGATCTCTTTCGTCAATGGAGTCTATACGGGCAAAGGTGGAAAACATGTTGAGTACATCCTGAACCAACTTGTTCGTGGCATTGTGCAGTTCATTGAGAAGAAGAAGAAAGTGAAGGTCAAACCGGCAACAATAAAGGAGCAGCTCATGCTATTTGTTAACTGTTCGATTGAAAATCCTGCCTTCGATAGTCAGGTGAAAGATTGTCTCAGCACACCGAGCTCAAAATTTGGCTCAAAATGTTCTGTGAGTCAGAAGACGATAACAAGCGTTGCAAAACTTGGAGTGATGGAGGCAGCAATGGCGCTGACGGAGATCAAGGACGCGAAGGCCCTAAAGAAGTCGGATGGTCGCAAAGTGCGAAAGCTTAGGGGAGTTCCTAAACTTGTTGATGCGAACTGGGCTGGTGGAGCCCAATCACACAAGTGTATTCTACTTCTGGCCGAGGGGGATTCAGCGAAGGCGGGTATTCTGTCAGGGCTCTCAAAAGAAGACAGGAATCGTTTTGGTGTGTTCCCGCTAAAGGGAAAACTCATGAATGCAAAAGATGCTTCGCTGAAAAAGCTATCAGAGAATGCTGAGATCGCGAATATCAAGAAAATCGTGGGACTTGAAACAGACAAGAAATACGAGAATTTGAAAGAAGCCCAGAAGTCACTACGTTATGGTCAAGTCATCTTCATGACAGATCAGGACCTTGATGGGGCTCATATCAAGGGGTTGTGTATAAATCTCTTTCATTCCCAGTGGCATAACCTCGTGACTCTTAATAAATTCTTGGGGTTCATCAATACCCCCATACTCAAGGCAAAGAAAGGCGTCACTGAGCTCTCCTTCTATAATGAAGCTGAATACATCGCTTGGAAGAGTCAGAATAATGATGGTAAAGGATGGAGGGTGAAATACTACAAGGGACTTGGGACCAGCACTGCTCGTGAATTTAAGGAGTATTTCGCCCAAGTCAAGATTGTACATTTCAAGTATGGGGGACAGTCTTGCGATGCTGCCATAGATGGTGTCTTTAATAAACGGTTGGCAGACCAAAGGAAAGTTTGGTTGGGTAACTATGATAAGGACGCAGTTCTTGATACATCGGCATCCGAGGTCAGCTACAAGGACTTCGTCGATCGCGAGATGAAGCACTTCTCCAAATACGATTGCGAGAGATCGATTCCAAATCTCATGGATGGTCTCAAGACCAGTCTGCGTAAGATCATCTACTGTGCGTTCAAACGGAATCTTGTCAAGGAGATTAAGGTGGCACAACTTGCTGGCTATGTCTCTGAGCATGGTTGTTATCATCATGGAGAAATGTCTCTCGTTGGTGGCATAAAACATCTTGCGTGGGAGTTCGTCGGAAGCAATAATATTGCTCTTCTCCAGCCTAATGGTCAATTCGGTACCAGGCGGCAAGGTGGTAAAGACTCGGCTTCGGAAAGATATATCTATACTCAACTTAATCCTCTGACTAAGTTCCTCTTTCCAAGTGTAGATTTCCCCGTGTTGGAACAATTGGAGGACGATGGAACCCTGATAGAGCCGGAATACTACGCTCCCGTCATCCCGATGGTCCTCGTTAATGGAGGAAAAGGAATTGGTACTGGGTTCAGTTCAGAGGTGCTCTGTTATAGCGTTACAGACATCGTTGCGAATATCAGAAGTAGACTCGCTGGTGCACAATCTCACCCGGACATCAACCCATACTATGAGGGCTTCAAGGGAGCTATAACCGCTGCCGGGCCGCAAAAGTTCCTAATTCGAGGTTGTTACAAACTAACCAGCGTCGATGTTATCCATATCACGGAGCTACCGGTTGGTGTTTGGACCGAGGACTACATCAAGTTTCTAGATGGGTTGAGTGATGGAAAGAACCCCATTGTCAAGAGTTATACCGATATGAGCACGGATACGGAGGTAGACTTCACAGTGAAACTTACCCCCGGAACCACGAGCAGACTCTTTCCAAAGAAGTTAGATTATGGTGTCAATGGGTTGGAAAAGGCTTTACGGCTTGTGACTACTCGAACTACAACCAACATGCACCTGTTTAATTCCCAACAGCGCCTCAGAAAGTATGTAGATATCCATGACATTGTTGATGCTTACTTCGATGTCCGATTTGCGCTTTATGGGGCGAGGAAAGAATATCAAATCGCCAACCTCGAGAAGGATGTAATGGTGTTGAGTAATAAGGCACGATTCATCAAAGAACAGTGTGATCAGCCGGCTACACTCGACCTTAGGAGGAAGAAGAAGGCGGAAGTCCTAGAGATGCTTGAGGAGCACAACTATGATACCCTCGATGGTGATAAGGATTACGCATACTTGAGGAAGATGAGCATTGAGAGTGTGGAAGAAGAGAATCTGTTGCGCCTCATGCGTGAACGTGATGCGAAGTGTCTCATATTGGAACAGCTCAAGGATACTACGCTGGAACAGATGTGGTCTAGTGATCTTACAACGTTCTCGGAACAGTATCAGAAATACAGGTCAGCCCGGGATAGTCGCCAGCGGGGGGTGGTACGGAAAGTTAAGGTAAAGCGAGCACGCAAGAAACCCGCTCTTAAGAAGTAAGCTTGGCTAGATACCTCTCTACTATTTTTATTATGGGAAAATTGATTTAGACGACCCACAGTATACTTGTTCATAAATGAAAAGCACGATGTTTCACCACAACAACACAGTCCAACTGAACGAACTCTGGTATGAGTCCCACAAGAACATTATCGCAAGTGTATGTATCCAACTTGGTCAGCCTGACCAAATCGCCGCTGTGACGGAGAAGTTCCTCGGTCCTAAGATGAAAATAAAGGAGATTAAGGACCCTAACAGGCCTAAGCGGGCAAAATCCGCTTACCTATACTTCTGTGATAAGAAGCGACCAGCTCTCATGAAAAAGATGAGAGAGAATCATGGGAAGGTCCAGCTGGCAGAGATAGCTAAGGTATTGGGAGCGAAGTGGAAGAAACTGACCGATGAGCAAAAGGTACCCTACACTGTTCAAAGTGAGCAGGACAAACATCGCTATGAGGAGGCCATGGTGAAATACAACTCGTCTGTTGTCTAGATGATCACGACGCACATAAGTTTAGAGACGCTGACCTCGGCAAGCTGTTTAGTCGGAAGTAGGTCCTTAATATGAGCGACATCGCAGCTAACTTTTTTATCGGATTTTCTTTTTGAGTACTGTTTAACAAGGACAGCTGCTCGTTTGATTACACGTCTTGGGAACTTTTTCCCCTCATGATGTGTGATAACAGCGTGACCACTGGGATGGCCAGATAGGTGGATCCATAGATCCTGGGGACTCGCGTCAAGAAGCAGCCGAGCATTCTCTGTTTTCGAGCGTCCGAGCCGAATAGTGAAGCCTTCTTTTTGTTCTTCGATCATGTTGTGTGGATATATACCTACAACATTATAGCCTAGATTTGGATCAATTTTCCTTGAGAGTCATCTAGTCGAAGTCATTGATGAATTCCTCGGTAAATTCCTCATTAGATACAGCGATCAAGATAGTAAGTGTCGCGTCACCTTTTTTGTAAATCTTCCAATTTATGAAGTCGCTCAGGAGGGATGTCCTTGCGCGGAAGATGTTCTCCTCTGACCTTTCTTCCAAGTTCCCACCATTAAGAATGTCAATGGCTCTATATTTGGCCAAGTAAAGGAGACGCTTTCTTTTCTTTATCTTAGCATCCACAGGGTCTTGTTCGGAATGTTTCACGGATGAGAGTGAGTTTGGATCTTCTAGGGCGGACATGTTGAACGCAATATTATTGTCTTCTGATGAAACTACTAAGTCAATTTACCATACTGTGTACCTGCTAGGAGAATCGCAAGTAGATGACAAAACATTAGCTTCGACGAACAAACTTATATGCATATTACATGGCAACTAAAGATGTGTCCGGGAATAAGGTGATAATCATAATTGATAATCACCTATTTGATGTAACCGGCTATATGGACCAACACCCGGGTGGGAAGAAGATCTTACAGAAATTTAACAATAAAGATGCAACGAAGGCATTTAATGAAGTAAGAGGGCATTGTGATGGGTATGTTTTAG
>Ga0255055_10000210_pt1 | contig 44729 bp, 62 predicted proteins | sample JV7_2_27_MG_FD_188633 | JGI IMG/M metagenome (GOLD analysis project Ga0255055, IMG submission 188633) | Seawater microbial communities from Jervis Inlet, British Columbia, Canada - JV7_2_27 | ecosystem: Environmental > Aquatic > Marine > Inlet | place: Canada: British Columbia | collected... | reverse complement strand
CATGCACTTGCGCGCCATTTCAGGTTGAAAATATTTGAGAATGTTCGAACGAGAGTCGTCCTGTAGTTGGTCTCGTAGTAGCGTCATACGTATGACCGTTTGGTGATGTGGTCATACGTATGACTGTATGGTGATTTGGTCATACGTATGACCGTATGGTGGGATCATTCGTGTGAACGATTGTGACCCCCTGGATTGTCCACTCGACTGTCCACAGATCTGGTAGGGTCACATCCTGCTCGCATCATATGGGTGTGATCGTGTCCTAGGAGCGATGAGTTGTCCGACAGGACTACCGAGTCTTTAGGGGAGTCGGGGCAGGTACGACCCTTCCGGCGTCATGGCCGAGACAGCATGACTCGAAGCCTCCGTGTCCTTCCTGAAAGGGGAGAATAAGCGGGGGCTTTGACTTATCTGATATGGTGATCCCATGGAACTAGATGTGAGGATCGGAATCATTCAAGCTTGTCGACACGGAAAGTGGCTGGCTCATCGACTCTGGTGGGGGAAGCTCTGCTGGCCGAACTTCATGGTATCTGACCAGGATCATCATGTGCTCTACAGCTATGAGGGTCGCAATGCTTCGGTTCAATATACGTCTGATGATCTAATCGGAGAGTTCGAGAAATACGCAGATTGGCCGAAATGATTGAGTCACTCTGGTGTCTGACCTGTGGAGGTCCACTCGCAGGCGACAACCAGGAGAAGCTCTTCCGCGGTGACCTGACAGAGGAGACAGGCATGTACTCACTGATGCGCTGCGTCCGCTGTCTCGTCCCAGAAGAACGGAAAGGCTACATCTCCCCTGATGCCCGTCGTATCGAGAACCGGCTTCTCTACTGGCTGATCCATTCAGGCGGAGCCAGACTCACGCTTGGCGCGCCTCCCCGAGATTTGACTACCCATGGGAGTACCCCCACCGTCGAGACGGCGCGCAAACACTTTTCGACCTCAGTACGAGGCATCAACAGTGTTTATGTCGCAACACATTCACGGTTGCGCGGCTCGCCACAGCATTATGTGTTGGGGCATCTGAAGGCAACGGGCGTACGTTGCGACTGTGAACTCAAATGATCGACTTTCTGATGCCGTTCACGATCGGGGCGCTCTTCGTCGCTTCCGGCATGGCCATCTACAAGCGGGAAGAGATCCTGCGGGCGATCCTCGGGGTACTGCTGATAATCACTGGAGGCCTCGGAACCTTCCTGCTCTTCGTTGAGACTGTCGACCACTTGTAGTGGTCAAAACCTCGTGATAGTGTGATCCCATGGAAGACATACTGATAACGGTCGGGGTATTCCTCGGAGTGTTCTGGATGGTCCTGGTGATCGGGCTGGCGATTTACGTGCCCGAGATCCTTCCGGCGCGGGAGCAGGCAGACAGGATGGGACCCGACTCCGCATACGAGGGAACTGACTGACAGCATTGAGGTCGGACGCAGAAATCGGCCTCAAGAAAGGACCGGGCGGGTGTGTTACTCGGCATGCTCGCCCAGTCCGAACACAACACTTACACTGAGGGAGACCCATGAGAAAGCTACTCGGCCTGTCGATCGTCGTCGTCCTTATCGGACTTTTGGGTCTGACAGCTATTGCCACCGACACCAACCAAGTTGACCACTGGTGCGCCACCGGCATCAAGATCGAGCCGGTCGACACACCCTTCGTGGTGCCAGCACCTCCGCAAGGTCAGGTATGGACCCTACTGGTCCTGAAGGCCGGATCGGGTCCTGACCAGAATCAGGAGATCCCCAACCCCACTGTCGGCACGGCCTACTTTTGGCAGACCGGCGAGAAGGACATCAGCCACGTCATCCTCTGCTACGAGCCAGTCACGACCACGACGACTACGGTTCCAGAAGAGACCACGACGACAACAGAGGGGACAACAACATCAGCGCCCACCACCACCACGACCCTCTCTACAACAACCTCGTCATCGATTGCGATAACGACGACGACAGAGCAGGAAACAACAACATCAACCCTGCCTGTGACGACGACGACTGTGACTACAGACCCGACAACGACCACCGTCCCCGCCACAACCGTCACCACCCCATCTACAACAGTCCCAACGACACCCACTACGACTGACCCAAAATCGCTCCCCCTGACGGGGGGGAACCAAGCGGACCTAGCCCTACTAGCAGCCTCCCTCCTGGGAGCGGGACTACTCTTCCTGACCGCGACCGGATCGTGGAAGCGGGTTCGACGCCTGAAGCAGTAGTGGTATTGGCGGCTGTCGCTAGTCTCCTACGGTGGAGGGTGCGGCGACCGCATAAACATGATGATGACGATTCTGGCTGACCACACCTGGGTTCCGGCCCTGCCTGACTGGGTAGGCGAACTCAACCCCCTGCTGGTCACCATCGGACTTTTCGGCGGTGTGCTCGTCCTGTGGCAGCTTGTGATCCAGACGTTCGAACCTCGTAAAAGGTGGCAGAAATTCAAGGCTCGGAACCAAGGGTCCGAAGAAGAGGAATGATGTCCACTAAAATGAGAAGCCATGACGATCCTCAAGACAGCAGTCACCGAGGCACAGAAAGCAGCCAAGGCTGTCTTCGCTGTCGTCACCGTGCTTCTCCAAGGAATCATCCTGGTCACTCTTGAACCAGGAAACAGCCTGACCACTATCAGCTTCAACCAGTGGATGGTCATCCTCCTCGCGGTCATCATCGCGGGTGGTGGCGTCTACGGACTGAGCAACAAGCCCACATAGGGACCGACAACCGGGGAACACATATTGCTAGTAGCTCTACTTGTATTGGGACTATTCTTTCATACGAACGTTCAACTAGACGACTGGATGGAGGAGTGGTCAGCCCAGGCAGATTACGGTCTCACAGCGCAGCTACTCGCCGACCTAGCAGACATGAGCGAACGCCACCCCTGGTACTTCGATCCCCAGCCAGCCAGCACCACCACGACCAGAAGCACTCCCTCCACCTGGTCAGGATCAGTCGAACAGTGGCGTCCCCTAGTAGCCAGCCACTTCGCAGCCAACAAGGTGAACACCGCCATGTGCCTCCTCGCCTACGAAACAGGGTTCACAGGCGATCCCAACTCCAAGAACCAGCGATCGTCAGCAGCAGGATTATTCCAGTTCCTCAGATCCACATGGGATAACATGGTCCCCAGAGAAGTGACAGGCGGGTCCTACGACTCGGGTATGGTCTACCAGCCCGAAGCCAATGTGCGTGCCGCAGCCTGGTTGCAGAACGCCGCAGGCTGGACTCAATGGTCACCGTATAACCGGGGAGAATGCAGAGGCTTGTAGTGGACCCGAACACCGGCAACGTCTACACCGACGATGAAGTCGAAATGTTGGGCAAACGGATGCAGGACATGATTCCCCTCCGTGCTGACGAAGCTCGCATCCTCATCGCAGAACGCCAGGAAGGGATCGCTGCATTCGCTGAACGAAAGACCCGCGAACAGGAGAAGAGACAACGACGGAAGAAGAACAAGACTGCGCGTGCTCAGAGAAAACGAAACCGCTGACCTGGGTAGAAACCAATACTGAACCAACCCCCGTGTTCGGTGACCGCAACACAGCCGAAGTCGAAATCGAAGCTCGGATCATCCAGGAGGTCGTAGCGACAGCCGAAGGACCCGACGAGCTAATGGATGTTGAACCCGAATACAACATTCGGTGTCTCTGCCCTTCCTGCTTCGAGATCGAGGAAGGCGGCGGCATCCCATACGACCTTTTCACCGATGCTGATGGCAGATTCGTTCCTGGCACCTACTACGTCCGCGCTTGGCACGAAACACACCCCGCAGGCCTGTTCGGACCCGAAGAATACAGCGGAGGACTCGAAATCACCGTAAAACCGGCTAAAACGGGCTAATTCGACCTAATGGCCGCTAAGCGCCGCTCACCAAGCCCTGGTAGAGGGAAAATCCGCTGTTACAACTGCGATAAGCCGGTCAACATCCTCTCGGGCCTTGCCCCTATCCGCCTGTCGCAATACGACGCGCACCTGTACGAACTGCCCGAATGTGACACCAGAGCAGGTCAGTCGTTGCGTCCACCTCGGCAGTTTGGTATCATAGTGCCGTGAAGTCAACCACACCCGACTACGTGGCCACCAGCAATGCAGGGGACTACCCCGACCTGCTGACCTCTGCGCAGGTTGCCCAGCGGTCAGGGATCACATATCGCATGCTGGACAACTGGGTGCGCAACGAAATGATCACACCAGTAGTCCACGCTCACGGCTCAGGGTCAGCACGACTCTTCGAACCTGACGTAGTCGAGCAGATCCAAGAACTTTTGGTCAGGATCGAGCAGTGCCCATTCGACCACGGTTACGGCAAGCGCATTTGATATACAAGGCCGCTCTCGGATTCCTCGCTGCTGCCGCATTCGGAGCCTTCGTCGCGTTCACCATCATCAACGCCATCATCAACAGTCCAGCCGCCGAACCCACAGTCATCGTCGCCACACCCATGACCACGGTCACACTCAAAACCGTAGATATCGTGGTCGTCCCCGGCCCAACCACTTCCCTGCCCCTGTTAAACGTTCGTACGCAGGATGTAGTCGATGACCTGCGGCTAACAACCAACGGTGGATGGGCATACGACATCACCGACACAGAACTCGTACTGCTTATCCGAAGCGTCTGCGACGACTTCGACAACGGACTCTGGTTCTACGACATCTACGACAGGCACCTAACTGACCTGCGCGACCACGACTGGAACTCCACACTCGACGCTGATGACCTGTTCGTTGTCATGGGCGACGGCGTACTGGCCTTCTGCCCCTACCACGAAGACCGGCTACCAAGCGAGGTACTCGGTGACTAGATGGATCATCGGGAGTCTCATCTGGCTTTCCGTACCAGCAGTCATATGGGGGATCATCATCTTCATGATCGGTGGCACAGACGCAGTGCTCGGCTACCTCAGAATCATCGGAGTAGTGCTCGTGATCGCCCTCATCGGAGGCGGCGTGTCCTGGATATGGAAGAAACTCGGAGGACAGATCAATGACTGACGCACTTGATGAGGCTCTCCGCTACTACGACAGCACAGATCGTCCACTGTTTGCTGCTGCTCTTGGTGTGGATGTCGAACCTGTCCATCATGAACCATCACCCCAAGACCTAATCGCTTGGCCCGAGGAGGACAAATGAACCTGCACCTTCGATTCTGGATGGGAGAACTGCCTATTCGCTTCCGACGTTGGTGGCATCACCATTGGTGGCCGTCACGGATCGAGCAGCTAAACAAAGAACGTAAGTATTGGAAGGCTGCCGTGTCGAACAGGGACGACTTGATAGATCACTTGATGGACTCGAAGGAGCCAATCGAATGACCGATCTACACGATGCCACAGTCCAGGCAGTCAAGTCAGCAATGGAGTGGTGGGATGAGGATGTTCACGGCGATCTGGAGGTCTACATCGCAAACTGTGCCGTTGATGCTGTGAGGGATAACGCCGACATCGAAGCCGCAGTTGAAGCTATGGCCGACGCCCTACATCACATTGTGGTATTGCCTGGACGCTCCAGGCTGGTTCCTGCCGCCAAAGCCACGGTCGATGCCGCCTTTGGTGATGTCGCCCCGTTGAGGAGGTCAGACCCATGAGCAGTGTGCCAATTGGTCCCACCACGTACTCCCCTGGCAAATGCACACGGATCACACAAGGCCCTGTGGAGACTCCTACTGGCTTCTGTCTGAGGGACGCTGTGCTTCATGTGTTCTGGGACGCCGAGTTAGAAAACGGGTTTGTTTGTGCTGACCACTTGGACGACCTAGAGCGGTGGGTGCCGTACTCAGCTCACACCTCAGAGGTTCCTCCGTGTGGGGTTACTGGGTCTACTTTCTATGAGGTTCGTATGGAAAACGGAACCGTCGAGTCGTGGTGCGGCCTAGACGACGGTGACAAGATTAAGTCGAGCGGATTGGTTGCAGCACGCAGCCTTTGAGGAGGTCAGACGTATGAGCCTGGACATACCCACCGAACTGGTAGACCTTGTGTTTGATGGACCACCCGGCCCCAAGTCAGGTCGGTTTGTTGAAGCAGAGCGACAAGACGGGTCCTCGCTCAAGGTAGGCAAATGGGTTGAACGTGATGACGGGTATTGGGTGCTGCGCATAGAAGTGATACCACCGAAGGACATGCGTGGGATATCACGCTGTTGGCGAGCTTTCGGCTGGCACGTTTATATGGCTGGTCCTTGCTTCGACACCTATGAAGAGGCGCTTGCCTATCGGGGATCTCTCGATGCCGAGGGAGTGACATGGAGGTCACAACGATGAGCCGTCTTGAACTCGTCACCGAATGCGACAACTGTGCCGGGAAAACACATACAGCATGGACGAACAAGTGGACCGATGGCAACTGGACTAACGGCGTGTGCGACTGGTGTGAATCCGGCGGCGATGCTGCCAGTGACAGTCGGATACCCCTAGACCCCGACGTTGACCTAGCCCACCGATTCGACACGTTGAAGATCGGCGGGCCTACCGCTGACGGTCGGATTCACTTGAACGGGTCCCTGTCGGGCGAAGAATGGCACCGTCTGATGGTGCGACTTGGTATCACGGGGGACACCGAATGAGATGGTGGCGACGATTGAAAGCATGGCTGATGAAGGGATACGACGAATGAGCCGTCTTGAGGTTCGCGTCAAATGCAAGCACGGTTTCTACGACTACCACAACCCTGATCCCAGTGGGGATTACAGGTCGGGATGCAATGGCGGACCCTCGGAACCCCTAGACCCCGACCGGGTGCTGTTTAAGGGTGTTGATATTGTTATTGAGGGTCAGTCTCGCGTGCCTGTGCGTGATACCAAGGTGCAGGATGTTCTCGACGTATTGGAGGACAAATGAAGTTCCTGATTGAAGTACGAAAGACGTACATCGCGGACAGCGAGAAGCTGCGCGAAGAGTTCCCTGACGAGTACCACGAGTTCTACACAGAACACCCTGCTGCCAGCGATCGGGACTGGGTAGATGACTGCATAGCTCAAGGTGGTCTTGAATTGGCCACCTTCCAGGATTCTGAGATAACGGTCGACCGATGGTGAGATCAGCGTTGGAAGCAGCAACCGAGAAGCTGGGGCCTCCTCAAAACGGGAAGCTACATCCGCGCTTCTACTATCCCGGAGCGTATGGACGCTGTGTCGTCTGTGGATGGGGGTCCACAGTCCGGCTCGACGGCGAGGCGCTCTGCGGGCAGCATGTTCAAGAGAGACTGATGAAAGGAAATAGATGAGTTCGGTACACCAGATCGTCATCCGCAAGGATGGCCCTATCCACGGTATCACCTACACAGATGGTGCCTACACACGACAGACCCTATGTGGGTTAAAGCTCTCCGGGCTTGAACACCCGAAACGCCGCAGGTTCGAAACGGCTAAGCCGAAGGATCAATGTGGCCGCTGTCAGGTGTCCTTCAGATCCTGATGGACGTGCTGTGCGCCTTCTGTGAGGAACCTGTTGATTTGAAGTCGCAGGGAGTTCTACAGAGGATCACGGGATGGGAAAGAAAACGTAGACAGGGTGGCGCGAATCAGATCACACTTCGTCAGACGCTCCCCGAGTATGCCCATGCTTGGTGTGTCGATGATCGCAAACACGGGATACACCAGAAGCAAGCAACCATTTTCTAACAGGAGCAGCAATGCCATTGAGCACAGAACGACGCCAAGAGATCCATGAGACGACAATCCGCCTAGGGCTTGATACAGCGAATAGGCTCGGCATGATCGCTCAGGTCAAAGGGGTCTCTCGTAATGACCTGATGAACCAGGCCATTCTCCAGTTTATTGTCGAACACGAGAATGACAGCGATTACCAGGCAGAACGGAAAGGCTGGATACAGAACCTCTCCGAGGTTGGAGCTTAAGACTCGAAAAGATGACCGGAACGAGGTATGGTGGTGTCTCGTTCGTACGAAAGGATTGCTCTAATGCCCGACGAAGTTGTTGCCGAAGACTCGGCACCCGAACCAGAAGTGGGTGCTGAAGCAGTCGACCCAACTATGGAAGTAGCAGCCGACGAGACTCAGCCTGAGGCAGCCACGCCTGAGACAGGCACAGAGGTCGAGGCGGAGCCTGAGGCTCCTTCTGCACCACCCGAAACGCCAGTAGACAATCCAGAGTCGGAAGTCGCGGAGCCAGATCCAGAGCCTGCCGAAGAGCCGACCGTGGCCGAGAAGCAGGCAGGCTACGAAGCTCCACCTGGACTCACCGACCATGTCCAGAACGTGATGGTCGCTGGTTCTAACCGAGGCCAAGCGGATCGTCACAAGAGCCTTGCCCGCAACCGCCAGATTCGCGACGAGCAGCAGGCAGCCTTGGCACGGACGAACCGACCCGACAACGCCTAGGTCGAGAGGCTCCGCGCGAACGCCTCGACGCTGTCCCATGTCCCGGTTGTCGGTGTAGAGCACGGCCGACAGGTCATGCTGTCGGGATCAATAGCGAAGATGGAGCCGCAGTGACAACACCATGAGGCTGGCTCTCGTTCAGCAGCACAGGGGCCGCACAATCCGCCGAGTCGTACTCTGCCAGCGTTGGCGTTGCAGTGTCCACAGGCGAGACGAGTAGTCATTGTTCGAACGATAGTGGTGCCGCCGGTAGGAGTCGAACCTACTTCGCCTAAAGAGGCCACGGGGTTACGGCCCGCTCCCACTCCACAGTGGGGTCGTCGGCTTGGTAGCAGGGACGGGACTTGAACCCGCAACCTCCTGGTTATGAGCCAGGCGAGATACCAATTTCTCCACCCTGCGTCGGTGAGAGTCCTCACAGTTGGCAGTGAAGACCTTAGCATGGCAACGAGAGACTTAGTAGGCCCCCTGGGATTCGAACCCAGAACCTCGTGGTTAAAAGCCACTTGCTCTGTCCGTTGAGCTAGGGACCCATGGAGTAAGATAGGAAGATGGCCGAGAACAAGTACACCCTCCTCATGTTCGATAATGAGAGGCTGGATCTGACCGCTGACCGCTACAGCACCACAGACAAGGAAGACACTTTCGTTTTCTACGACGAGGACAACCAGCCGATAGCCGAATTCCAACGATGGAACATTCAGGGCCTCTACATCAATCAGTAGCGATCTTCGATGCTCTAGAAGTGGCAGCGTGGACACCACCGACTGTCTACGCGACTCACGGGATCGCCCACGGCAGGTCCACGGCCACCATCGACCAGACGCTGCTGACCGACTTGTTGCCGGGACCGCTACATCAAGGGTGGTGGGCGCGGTTGTTGCCGGGAGGCTTTGTAGTCCCCCATTGTGATGTCCCGCCTTTCCGGGAGAGGTGGCATTTCCCTGTCAGGCCCGCAGGCTTCTTCTGGGAAGATGGAGCGTTTTATGAGCCAGTGGAACCCTTCATTGTTCGTCACTGGCTTCCGCATGCCGTATGGAATCCGACCGACCGGCCACGCATCCATCTCATGGTGGAACGTGAAATTCTTTCGTACGAAGGCTCTCAGAAGTCGTTTACCTTCGAATCGATGCTCTGGGAGATCCAAGAACTCATCGACGCGCTAGAACACGTCTAGGAACCTATATCCAGCGCGCAGTAGAGACACCGCTCGGAGTCGAACCGAGATCTCCTGGGTTGCAGCCAGGTAGTTAGCCATTCACTCACGGTGTCACGTGACCTCAGGAGGATTCGAACCTCCAACCCTCAGCTTCGGACGCTGGCACTCTTCCATTGAGCTATGAGGTCTAGGTACACCCGGAAGGATTCGAACCCTCACTCCTGGGCTTAGAAGGCCCTGGCACATTCCAGTTGGCGGGTGCGTGGTTGGCCCGGAAGGATTCGAACCCTCATCGAACGGCTTATGAGGCCGCTGCTCTGACCTTTGAGCTACAGGCCAGTACCCCTCCCCCGATTCGAACAGGGACCCTTCCGCTTAGGAGGCGGATGCTCTTCCGTTGAGCTACAGGGGTGTGGAGCCAGCCGCAGGATTCGAACCCGCTACCTTCGGCTTACAAGGCCGTTGCTCATCCTCATGAGCTTGGCTGGCATCGGCCAGGGAACCGGCCCCTGGCCAGTGACTTGTTACGGAGTCACCCGGCGAGGAAGTTAACGGACCTCGCCCCAAGTTCTCTCGGGCCGTACCGCCGCTAAGCGGTAGAGGTAGGCCGGGGAGTCGAACCCCGAAGGCCCGGAAGCCTGCTTGGTTAGCAACCAAGGTGCATCGCCGATTGCGGACCTACCGAGTACGAGGAGTGGGAGTCGAACCCACAGACCACCGGGTTTAAGCCGGTGAGGTATGCCAGTTCCCGTCATCCTCGCAAAACATTGACTGATCTCTCTCCTGCTCGATCAGCCTACGGCCCGGAATGCAGGAATCGGGCTGCTGGTGCGACCAGCCACGGGGTTTGCACCCGCTGGTACCGATCGTGGGAGTCGAACCCACACGCCCGAAGGCACTGGTTCCTAAGACCAGCGTGTCTGCCGTTCCACCAGATCGGCTAGGTGACCTCCGGGTAGCTATCGACTTACTCCGAGGGGTACTCGTTTCTACTCTGCTGTTCTCTGCCCGTAGGCTGGAGGTCGTGAGCGTCCTCGGAGTCGAACCGAGAAGCCTCTGGTTTTGAGCCAGAGAGGTATGCCTGTTCCCATCAGACGCTCGTAACTGGCGGTACCTCCTCGTGGGATGGCCTACCGGGGCTTTGCGACCGGATCAGCGTTCCCGCCAGTAGAGGAAGGTGGAGGAGTCGAACCCCTACCCGATAAAGATACCCTGGCATTCGACACCAGTTGCCAGCCAACCCAGCGGCACCTTCCATGAGGGTTGTTAAGCCGACACCCTCGGGTCGCCTAGCACGTTTGCCCCGTCCAAGGCGCTGGCCACGCTAGCTCCATTTAGGACCCGCGTGCACTTACACCACGACCACCTTTCGGTGACGCTCGCTCGCTACGCGAGTCTTCGGGTCTGTACGCCCACAAGGAATCGAACCTTGTTCGCCCGGTTAAGAGCCGGGAGCCTCACCATTTAGGCGTTGGGCGTGTGGTACACGGGGTAGGAATCGAACCCACTTCCTTCTGCTTGTAAGACAGATGCTCGTCCAGTTGAGCTTCCCGTGCATAGTGGGCACCCTAGGAGTTGAACCTAGCAACAGTTCTATATCAGAGAACCGGCTTCACCGGCTGCTCTCGATGCCCAATCGTTAGAACCAGACGATGACGCGGAACGTCCCTGAGTCTGGATTCAATGCTCCTGCCGTCTCGTTGGCCAGGATGACGGATACCACGTCTGCTGCTGAGACGAACCCTGAGGCTGTGAGGCCTGAGTAGTCCGCTCCCGCTCGGGTGGTTCCGAGGGTCGCACCATCGAAAATGTCCGTGACTGGCGTGAAGGTCTCGGTGGTGGCGATCGTGTCGCCTGCCACTCCTGGAGTGTTGGCGGTCAGGATCGCGTCGTTGGCAGCGAAGTCGCCGATGCTCACGGTCGGATGCTTCGTCATGCCTGCGCCGTAGTTCACGCCCTCAACTCCGTCGAGGTTGATCGCTGCGACAAGGTTGACCTGTGACTCACCGACATTCGCGCCGATCGCAACATTGCCGTCTCCGACGAGGAGCACTGTCTGGAAGGTGTAGACCTTCGCATCGATGGTCACTGTGTTCGTGTCGGCGGGGATGACATCCATTGTCAGAGTGCCCTGGGACGCGGTGGCTGCCACATTGTTTGCAGGGGTCACGTGTACTGCCTGCCCGAGACGAACCTGCGGTACGGCAACGGTCAATAGCTCACTGTCGCCTGCGCCGACAGACGGGAAGTCGAGGACAGCGTCCACGAGGACTTGTCGCTTCCCAGTTTCAATCGTCATAGTTTCCTCCTAGACGTTCCTGCGAACATATGCTAGTAGCCGCGAGAGGACTCGAACCCCCACTTGACCCAGATCCGTATTCTGGCGCTCTTCCATTGAGCTACACGGCTAAGTTTTAGAATCCAGTGACGGCTAGTTCAAAGGTAACTGGACCCGTGGTCACGTCGTAGAACAGCCGCATGAATGGTGCTCTAGCAGGTAGAGCGGCCAGCCACGTGTTGCCTGCTGCCACGATCTGAGGTAGGTCATCAGGTGTCGTGAACGACACCCATGTATTGCCGTCGATGGACCATTGGGCTTCGATGTCAAGCGCGCCTGCTGTGATAGCGGTCGTCTTGACCAGGATGTACATCGTCTCGAACGTGGCCTTGATGGGGTCGGTCCCCTCGTCCACAGCGAGAGCTACCTTCGAATCACTGAATAAGAGGGCCATGACACAAATGCTAGCAGTCAAGGCGGATGGTGTGACCTCCTGGGATCGAACCAGGGACCTCCTGCTTTTCAGACAGGTGCTCTCCCAAGCTGAGCTAAAGCCACGCGAGTGGAAGCTGTCGGACTCGAACCGACCACCTCCTGGTTGCAAGCCAGGTGCTCTTCCTGATGAGCTAAGCCCCCAAATGGGGTGAGGCGGAGAGTCGAACTCCACAACCGGGATCACAACCCAGTCGCCCTACCGAGGGAACCTCAACGCTGCCAGAGAAGGATTCGAACCTTCAACCATCGCCTTAACAGGGCGCTGCACTGCCATTGTGCTACCTGGCAAAGAAGCTCGGGACGAGGGACTCGAACCCCCACCACAAGGGCCAAAGCCTTGCGTGCTGCCATTACACCAATCCCGAAAGAAAGAGGGGCGATTGGGGTGTCCATGCTGGGCTGGACAGGGCGGTCAGATCACCCCTCTTGGTGACTCCACTGGGACTCGAACCCAGTTCCACGGATTGAAAGTCCGTGATCCTATCCCATGGACGATGGAGCCATAGCGAAGCGCACACTCAGACAGGGCACCCGGCCCTCTCCTTTCTATGCGCCTCGCAGCGACGTAGAGCAGATTCGAACTGCCACCTTCCACCTTGACAGGGTGGTGCTCTGACCGTTGAGCTACTACGCCATGTGACAGTCAGGATCGGCTGGGAGGCACGAACGGTAATCCGGGAGGAGAACCAGATCTGGCTGTCAACGTCGGGATAGGAGGATTCGAACCTCCGACTTCCTGGCCCCAAACCAGGCGCGCTGCCAAGCTGCGCCATATCCCGTCGTACCTCCACAGGGATTCGAACCCTGTTTCCCAGGTTGAGAACCTGGAGTCCTACCCATGGACGATGGAGGTGTGTGCTTCGGGGGGAGGGGTCGAACCTCCAACCTTCTGGTCCAGAACCAGATGTTCTGCCGGATTGAACTACCCCGAAAAGAGCAGCAACGCCCACCACTCCTATTTATGGAGCGTGCCAGCCTTGGCTCTCCCCGGTTCCCATATTGGATGGGGAGGCAGGAATTGAACCTGCATGAAGCTGACCCGTCAGACTCTGAGAAGGCCGTTGGCGACCATCCTGCGGCTTTGGCTGCCGGGAAGGTTGCTCCACGTCTGTCAAGAACGTTGTCCTGTTCTCTGTTCTTTCGAGCTTGCTGCTTGGAGGGCCTACTGAGATTCGAACTCAGACCGTCTGCTTGGAAGGCAGAAATGCTTGACCATTGACACTACAGACCCAAGGGGGACTCTTTAGGGAGTCCCCAGTCTCTCGTTATCCTGTTGCCAATATGCCTTCGCAGGCCAGCTAGGAATCGAACCCAGACGAGCAAGGGTTGGAATCTCGCCTGCGCCCAGCGCCTGACCTATATGCTTCACAAGCAAAGCATAGCACACTACCGTGAGACCATGCAGCCCTTTTCTTCGCGAACTATCGAGACTATCTGGTGGGAAGTCGCCTACGCAGACGGAACCAGCATTTCCGAAGCAAAAGGAGCCTCCTATGCCAGCATCAACCGCGCCGCTCTCAGCCGGTTCACGCTCAGAGGCAAACAGGGGCCGATAGCCGAACTGTCAGCCGAGAACGGAAGGACAGGCCACAATCTGGTCTACCGCCGACGCACAGCACTAGGTGAAGGAAGCCTCAGAGTGGTATATGTTCTCGGCTGGGTTCCTCAGGGTCCGATCCTGGCTGTCGACATGCAGTCAGAACAGATCTACTCCGCGGTTGAATTCATTCCGGGCGATCCGGTGTTCTATCCGCCGACTCCTGAACCCGACAAGGGTGAACGTTGGACTGTTCCGAATCCGACCACGATCGCTGACCCTTCGCACGAACGTACGACAAGCTAAGTCTCCGATCCAGGATAATTTGCTGGTAGGCTTTCGTACGACCGATTCTTCGAAGGAGATACCAATGGCAGATTTGGCGGCACTCAAGGCTGCTGTAGATGCTGCGGAAGTAGCCAAGGAAACGCTCCTGACTGAGCGTCGGGCGAACAAAGCAGAGATGAATCGAAAAAATTTCGCTGCTTACAACGTCGCGACTTACCAGCAGCAGAAGGACATTGAGGCGAACCTCATTGCAGCGACCAAAGCCTTCCAGGATGAACTCAAAGTCATCCGGTCTGACGCAGTTGATCAGGCGATCAACGTGGCGGTCGGCACGGTTGGCGAATCGAATACCGCGGGGGGTGCTAACTAATGGCTGATACAGCCCTAACAGACGCCAAAGGTCGTTTGGCCTATGAGGTGGCCGCAGCGGGAGGCAACAGCGACCTCATCGTTGTTCCGATGTCCGCCATGGATGCTGACGCGACGTTCGAGGACGGCTACGCCGACTTCTTCCTCAGCACCGTTCTCGGTGCTGCCGGTAATACGGAACAGGTCGGATCGACGTGGGCGCGGAAGGTTCATACCAACGCCAACATCACGGGTCCGACTGCTGACGACACGAACGACCTTGTTCGGGTGATTCTCGACAACGACGACACCTGGTCAGCGGTAGCCGCGTCGAACAACACGGTTGCTTTGCTCATCTGCATCGACGGAGCGTCGGACGCAGTACGTGAGGTCATCGGCAAGTGGGACTTCGCTGTCACGACAGACGGCAACGATGTCACAGCCAACTATGACCAGACCAACGGGATCTGGACAGCCGCCTAACAGCTAGGGATGGTGGGCTAAATGGTCACGTGGGGAGCCAAGACAACTCTCGGCGATCAGACCCTTATCGACCATGTCACCGAGGAATACCTAAACGCCGTCACTCTGGCGACCGGCCTCGTGGCCGACCTCCAGGTTGAGATCGACAACGAGAGCGGTTCGGTAACCAACGGCGTCCAAATTTCGATCTACACGACGTTGGACGATTCGACCGAGACCTGGAGCGACAGGCCGTTCAGACGGTGGGTTCACTTCCCCGATGGCATCGCCATGGAGATCGTGCCTGTCATCGTCGCCGGGGTCTACAAGTTCCGACTCGGGTTCCTCGCTGTCGCAGCGACGGACGATTACACGGTCGGCGGTGACTACCGAGTCCGTACTGCTTAGGGGGTCGTCGTGGGCAATCGTGCCGCCGAATTCACAGCGGCGGTCCTCGGCGAATATCCCACGGCTGTCCTCATGGAGCATGGTCCTGGGAGCATCAAACATCGAGTGGAAGACCTCTCTGTTGTTGGGGGATTCCGTTATGTCCTCAACGTTACCCCAGGCCTCCACCACAAGAGGGCCAACACCGACCCTGGCCGCACCCACTCGACAAAGTGGATCGAAAACGACACCGAAGTTACCGACGACACCGGGCCGTTCGAACATCAGGACAAGGATGCTCTCCCCTACCGATTCAAAATGTCAGACGCCGGACGGAGACGGCTCATGTTCCGCCAGGGCGTACCGTCCGAGTTTATCGAGTTTGAACCTCTCGAAAGGTTCAACGGTTCAACCTGGGAGGTCCCGGCCCATCCCACTCCGAGCCGAGTGGACAACCGGCTCCAATGGGACGGCGGGACTAATTGGGGAGTCGGCTATGAGGTCAAACCCCACGGCCTGAAAGCGGTCTACGTCGCCAAAACTCTGACAGGAGCCAACCCGATCAGATGGGCGTACACCCTGACCGGAGCAACCCTGGTCGGGAATACGATCATCGGTGATTCTGACGGCCAGCCGGTAGGCGTTCTCAGACAAGGGCGTCTGGTCGATGCTGTCGGAGTTCGCCGAGATGTGGCTGTGGCTGTCAACGCCACCCATGTGACGATGACGCCGGACTATTCGGGTCTGGTCTTTCCCGTCCGAGTCGATCCGACCGTCGACGTCGAACCGGGAGTCGGAGCCGATGACGGCAACCGGACGTCATCGGCCTGGTCGAACACCGGGCTGCCGGGAGTCGGAGATTTCAGCGTTCCAATTCTCAACGGCTGGTATCGCTTCCCTAGTGTCACCGTTCCTCCAGGTTCGACTCTCGGAGTCGCCTATATCACCCAGGCTCGGACCGGCTTCGACGGTATCTCGAACGTCGACTCGCAGATCTTCTGTATCGCCGAAGACGACCACGTCGCTCCGACCGTCGACGGCGACTGGACTACCGACCACGGCATCCACACGACCGGCGTCGGGTGGAGTTTCACCGGAGCAGGGTCCGGCAACCACGACACTCCGTCGATCATCGTTCCGGTACAGGCGATAATCGACCGGAGCGGATGGGCGTCCGGTAACGCCATCGGAGTGCACATAGATGACAACTCATCGGTCGGCGACAACTACCAGTCCTGGGATGAACAGGAAGGGACGACACCGGCGAACCTCCACCTGGAATACTCGTCCGTCGACCGGATCGCCGCAGCCGTTCTCGGAGGTCCCGATGGATAAGCTCAACGTCGCTCCCGAGTTCCGGTCGTTATGGGATGGACTGTGGGCCGGAGTTCCGATGCTCTGGGCTGACGATTCGACTGGCGCTTCGGATTGGATGCCGTTGACGACTTATGGCGCGCCGGGGATCGAAGCTCGAATGTGGGGCGAAGATCAGTGGGCCAAAGTCGTCACTCCGTTTGGTGCAGGCTTCGAGTACGTCGGCGGGTCGGTTGACGAGGGAATCAGGATCGGACCGGATTCCGCAGCCGGTGAACACGCCTCTTATCTAAACCTGAAAGGCGACGTTCCGAACACGGCGGCGGTCCTCTTCAAATGGGACGGGACGACCGGCGATCAGAGGGCGATTCTCAGCCAACTCAACTCCGGCGACGGGGCCAACTCGCTACGGGTCCGTCTCTCCAATGTGGCGTCACCGGCGAATGTGGTCAACCAGACGAACACGGTGTTCCCTGCCGGAGTCCAGGCGGGCCGCTGGTACATGTACGTTCAACGCGCCGAGTCGGATTTCGCCCTCGACAACCAACACGACCACCTGCTCTACGACTACACCGACCTCACGTTTCTCCACGACGTTCCGGCTTCGGGGGCTGGTCGGTTCGGATTTGAGAACGCTATCCACGTCGGAAGCCAACCGGTTAACGACCCGGCGACCGGAGTCACCTTCGCCGGAGCCTGGTTCTGGGAGCGGCGACTCGGCGGTATCGCCGCCGACACGACGACCCGAGAGATCGAAGGCGAACTGGCGACGTTCCTTGCCGACCCGTTCGGAATGTTCCGTTTCTATCCAGAGGCGACCAGTGCCCCGCCGCCGATCCTCCAATACATCTACCCGGACGGTGATGTTCTGGGTTTGGGATGGGATTCGGCTCCTACTGGTGGGCAGCCGCTTTACCAGCAGATTGATGAGACGACATTGGACTTGGCTGACTACATTTTCGAGGAGTGACGTGAGTCGTTCCTACGAACGTCGGTCTTAGAATGAGTTAATGGCCTCCCCAGCAGTTCAGACCTCATCGGAAAACTCGGGTAATAGCGCCACTCCGACGATCACTGAACCGGCCAGTGCTGTCTCGGGTGATCTGCTGGTCGCTGTTGTAGGTTCTTCTGATCCAGGAACGGCGATCACGGGTCTGACTGGATGGACTCAACTTGCCGAAGGTAGCGACGGTCAGGGAAACCGATACTGGTATGGGTGGATTATTCGAGGGGCATCGGCTCCTGATCTGGTTGCTGCTGCTGCCAATACCAATTGGGTTACCGGTTGTATACGGATCGACGGTCACGATTCGACTACACCCATTGGTTCGGATCACGCCAATAGCACTACCGGCACGAACCCTGGCGTCAACCCTGATCCACCGAACGTCGACCCAGGGGTGTCGAGAGATCATCTGGCGATCGCTGCGGCAGTTCAGGAGGGCAAGAACGACAACCGATTCACGGCTGCACCGTCCGGCTACACGCTTCAGTCGAACGTCGGCACGGGTGGTGGTGGAGCAGGCACGACGCACGTCGGCCTCGGAATCGCAACCTTGGCTTACACGGGTCAAGCACAGAACCCAGGGACGTTCACTAGCGATAGGAGTGATGGCTGGATCGGCATCACGATCATCGTCCGACCGTTCTTCCTTCAGATGCGGGTAGCGAGCCAGCAATACGATACGACCCAGACATCCGCCGAATATGACGACACGCAGGGTGCGCTAGTAGAGGGAAAGGTTGTTAACTGATGGCCTCTCCAGTAGTCCAGTCGTCCTCTGAAAACGTCGGAGCCGACACAACACCGACAATTACCGAACCGGCCAGCGCCACAACGGGCGACCTACTTATTGCGGTCATCGGCTCGGCCAACGCTGGCACGGCGATCACCGGTCTCACCGGCTGGACCCAACTCGCCGAAGGTAGCGACGGTCAGGGAAACCGATACTGGTATGGCTACATCATTCGGGGGGCGTCCGCTCCTGATCTGGTCGCCGCTGCCGCTAACGCCGCATGGGTGACGGCTTGTGTTCGGATCGACGGACATGACGCCACTAACCCTCTCGGTGCTTCCGACGCCGACCACGGTTCCAGTACCGGCAGGTCAACCACTCCTCTCGCCCCGGCTGTCACCCCCGGCTCGACCGACGATTACCTGGCGATCCTCGGTGTCGTCCAGGAGGGGAAGAACGACAACCGGTTTACTGATACGACACCCTCGGGCTACACCGAACAGGCCGACATTGGGACGACCGGAGGAGGAGCCGGAACAGGCCACGTTGGAGTGGCGATGAACAGTCGGGCCTATACCGGGAACACCGAAACCCCCGGCACCCACACGTCATCGAGGAACGACGGTTGGATCGCCATAACGATGATCGTTTCGCCCTTTCCAGCCCAGACAGTCAACATTGGGACTCTCGCCGAGACCGATTCCTTGATTCCGGTCCCCGCCGTCAACCCGATAATCACACCTGTCGGAGTCTTGGCCGAAACGGACACGCCCCTAGCCCTCCAGGGGTTTCCATTCCTTGTGACTCTCGGAAATGTCACCGATCCGGGCGACGACACCAATCACACGTTGGAAGTTACTGGCTCGGTCCCTTCGGGCAGCGCCACCATGGAACTCGAACTCCGCCAGGGGTCCACTGTTATCAACTCGTGGACCCAGGCGCTTACGGCTACGGAGACGACCTACAACCTGGCCGTTACCGGCGCGTCGATTTCTGATTACGACGCCTTAGAAGTCTACGGGTATGTCGATAACGCGGCGACAGGTACTGCTCGCATCCATCGGATTCGGCTGGCCCTCCCAGGAGGGGCAGGCCAAACAATCGCTGTAGGCACTCTGGCCGAAGCCGACTCTCTGATCACGATAGCTGCTCTCAAACCGATTATTACTGGGGTTGGTGTTCTTCCAGAGACTGACGCTCTTGTTGCCGCTGCTCCAACCAAGGTTGCCCCTGTTGGTGTTCTTGCGGAAATCAATTCGCTGATAGCTGTCGCTGCCGAAAAGTTCGCGACGATCGGAACACTCGCCGAAACAGAAGTCCTCAATCCGATCCCCGCGGTCAAACCGATCATCACCGCTGTCGGAGTGTTGGCTGAGATAGAGGCGCTGATTGCTGCCGCTGCTGTCAAGCTGGCAAACATCGGAACGTTGGGTGAGATTGACACGTTGATCGCTGCTGATCCCGTCAAACCAATCATCACGCCGGTCGGCGTGCTGCCTGAAGCCGACGCTCTTGTAGCTGTCATCGCTGAGAAAATTGCGACGATTGGAACGCTCGCAGAGACCGACACTCCTTCGGCTATAGCCGCGGAGAAGTTCGCTCCCATAGGCGTATTGGCAGAAACAGAAACTCTGTTGCCGATCCTTCCTACGAAGATTGCCAATATTGGCACGCTGGCCGAAGCTGACACACCTCTTCCGGTCCTTGCCGTCAAGCCGATAATTACACCTGTCGGAGTGTTGGCCGAAACTGATGCGCTGATTCCGATCCAACCATCGAAGCTCGTCGTCATCGGAACTCTCGCCGAGAACGACTCTCTGGTCACGATCGAAGTTGTCCAACCGACCGGCCAGGACATTGCCGTAACAACCCTGGCAGAAACGGACGCCTTGGTCGTTGTCCAGCCGATCAAGGTTGCTCCGATAGGCACCCTCGCCGAAACTGACAGTCTGCTGCCTGCCGGGGTCAGCATCTATAGAACTGTTGGGACTCTCGGAGAAACAGACGCTCTAGTTCCGATAGCCGCGGTGAAACCGATTGTTGCTTCGGTGGGCACCTTCGCAGAAGTCGAAACTCTGAACGCTGTACAGGCCCTCAAGATTGCACCAGTCGGCACTCTCGCAGAAGTCGAAACGCTCCTGGCTGTCGGTGGCCTGAAGACTGTAGACATAGGAACAGTCGCAGAGGTCGAGTCGCTGATCGCAGCCCAGGCCCTCAAGGTGGCAGTGATCGGAGTAATAGGAGAGACTGACAGTCTCGTTCCTGTCGACCCCGTCAAGCCGATCATCACCGCTGTCGGGATCATGATCGAAACAGATTCGCTGATCAGCGTGCAAGCTGTCCATGTAGCGAACGTCGGGACGCTCGCTGAAATCGAGGTCCTGCTACCCGCTGGCGGCATCAAGACTGTCGATGTTGGTGTGCTGACTGAAGCCGACAGTCTCGTTCCTGTGGGTCTGGTCCAGACTCAGGTGATCCCTGTGGCGACACTCGCCGAACTAGACGCTCTTATCGCTATCGCCGGTTTGAAGACTGTCAACATCGGTACGTTGCCAGAAGTCGAATCGCTGGTTGCTGCTGGAGCATTGAAGGTAGCGAACATCGGGACGCTCACGGAGACAGACTCGCTGATCGCTATTGAGGCGGTGAAGGACATCATCGCCTCGGTTGGTGTTCTAGCCGAAATCGAATCGTTGCTTCCTGTTGGCGGGCTTAAAACCGTTCTCGTTGGGGTCATCGCCGAGATAGAAGCCCTAATAGGAATCCAGGCGATCAAAACCGCGGATGTTGGAACCCTCGGAGAGACCGACGTGCTGATCCCGGTCGCTGCTGGTGTAGCTCAGACCATTGCGGTGGGGACCTTCGCCGAACTCGAAACTCTGATAGCTGTCGGCGGTTTGAAGAGTGTCTCTGTAGGTGTTCTCGCTGAAATCGAAAGCCTGATCGCTGCTGCACCTGTCAAGCCGATCATCACCGCGGTCGGGGTGCTGTCCGAATCTGATGTCCTGAACGCTGTACAGGCTCTCAAGGTGGCGACTGTCGGCACTCTGTCCGAGACCGACTCTCTGCTGCCTATTGCAGCAGTCAAACCAATTGTCACTGCGGTCGGTGTTGTCGCTGAACTCGACGCCCTGATTGGAGTGCAGGCGTTTAAGACTGCTGACATTGGGACACTCGCAGAAGCGGAGTCGTTGCTGCCCGCAGCGGCGGTCAAGCCGATCGTTACCCAGGTGGGAGTCCTCCCCGAAGTTGACACGCTGATAGCTATTCAGCCATCCAAGATCGCCCAGATCGGAACACTCGCCGAGACGGACAGTCTTGTAGCGATCCAGGCGGTTAAAGACATCATCACAGCCGTTGGAGTTCTTGCTGAAATCGAATCGTTGCTGCCGGTAGGACCAGTAAAGACGGCAGTCATCGGAACTCTCGCTGAAGTCGAATCTCTGATTCCTGTTGCAGGATTGAAAACGGCTCCGGTTGGAGTTCTGGCAGAAATCAATACGCTGATCCCTGTTTCTGCTGGATTGGCACAGGCGATTGCCGTGACCACACTCGCTGAACTCGACGTTCTTGTGGCGGTCGGCGGGTTGAAGACCGTCAACGTGACAACACTCGCAGAACTAGAAACCCTGATCGCTGCTGCACCCGTCAAGCCGATCATCACTCCAGTCGGAACGTTCGCAGAAACAGAATCGCTGTTGACGATCAGCGGACTGAAGCTCGCCCAGATCGGGACACTCACTGAAATCGAAGCCCTGCTTGCTGTCCAAGGCATCAAGACCGCCGACATTGGGACTCTGGCAGAACTCGAATCGTTGCTGCCGATAACAGCAGCCCACGGCATTCCAGTCGGGACCGTTCCCGAAACAGACTCGCTGCTGGCAGTACAGCCGCTGAAGCTTGCACCAGTCGGCACTCTCGCCGAAGTCGAAACGCTCCTGTCGATTGCAGCCGTCAAACCGATCATCACCGCGGTAGGAACCCTCGCCGAAGCCGACGCCCTCATAGCCGCAGGAGCCGTCCGCGGAGTTCAAGTAGGAACCCTCGCCGAGATCGAATCGCTGCTGGCCATTACAGCCGTCAAGCCGATCAACGTGGACATAGGGACCCTCCCTGAAATCGAATCGTTGTTGACGGTCGCCGGAATCAAAATCGTATCCGTAGGAACCCTCGCCGAAACCGATGGGCTAGTCCCGGTCACCGCGGCGAAGGCTGTTCAGGTGGGTGTGCTCGCAGAAATCGAATCGTTACTAGCCATCGACGGAGCCAAAGGCGTCCCAGTCGGGACTGTCGCTGAGACCGATATCCTCATTGGGATAGTTGTCATCGTGGGAGTCCCCGTCATCTTCGTCTTCCCGGTGACATCACAAGGGAAGCGGACCAAGGTCACCGCAGCCGAGTATGACACGACCCAGACAGCTATCATCGAGGGCACCTAATGGCTATTCAACCTGTCGAAACGGAGCTAGGAGCCTTCGCTGAAGGAGAGGTGCCTCCTGACCTGCAAATTACGTTCACCGACTTCGACGGGAACGCCGTAGACCTGACCGGTTTTACAAACGTTCAGATGAACATTGAAGAAGAGCTAGCCGGGTCCGGGTTCGGCACCGGAACGATCGTAGTGACCACTCCAGCCAGCGGGATCGTCACATACACCTGGGTCAAAGCAGACATGGCGGCAGCAGGCGAGTACAAGGCTCAAGCCTGGGTCAACAACGGCACCAAATACTTCGCATCCGACCTCTACCTCTACACCGTGTATGACGGACCAGGGACACCACCATAATGGGCACACTCATCGCAGATCTGATACCGATGTTCAACCGGGAAATCAACATTCCCGGAGACGAACAACTCCCTGGGATCTCAGCAGGTCAGAAGATCGGCTACATCGAAGACGGCTTCTGGGATGTCCGCCTCTCAGGGATGCTCAGCACGTTCGAAGTGGAAGACGGACTAGACCTGGTACCTCCAGGTATTGGCGGGAAGAACTATTTCACTGACGGCGCGACCAAAGCCGAGGATCTTGAAAAGAAGTTCTGGATGCTGATCGTTATCTTCGGAGGGTTCCGTCTGCTCCGCCTGAAGATCATGGACCTGGCCGTCAACTTCACAGCCGACGCTGGTCCTGCCTCATACGAGCAGCAGGCGTCAGCCACCGTCCTCCGTGCCATCCTCGCCAACCTCCAAGGACGCATCCAAGAACTCAAGGGGCAGTACTCCAACGAGTTCGGAGCCGAAGTGTTCATTCTCATGGACGGTTTAGCCCAATCCGAATACGCGACGCTCCAGTCGTTGCCAGAAGCTCAGATCGTCTACTAGCCTGGTATCAACTTGGAATTGGTCCTCTGAGTGTTGTGCAGAGAGAGGTCTCCTACGGGAGGCCTCTCTTTCCTTGCTATCTTTTGAATGTTCGAATAAGCTTAAGAGATAGTGCAATGGTTTGTCAGACGCAAGACCAAAGTTCAGACGTTCGATGGCACGAAAGCAGCCAAAGAAGAAGAGGACTGGGCCATCATTGGGTTGCGCAACGATGGGAACGGCGTCCCCGCGACCATAATTGTCGAGGGCGCAGTCAAGTGTGCTGTCTGTCAGGGATTCACCGAGGATCGGCTGATCTGCGAAGAATGCACAGCAGCAGTCAGCTACCTACGTGCAGCCGACCACCTCGACGCTTTCATAACACTGATGGAGTTCGCATCTCAGCCAGGGATGCTCACTCTGCTGAACATGCTGATGCAGGATGATCTGCTTAGCGATTTCTTTATGAAACGGATGGAAGATGCTCGTAATAGAGCTTGAAGAGTTCCTGGTACATCGGGATAGGCACTTCCCCGACCAGTGGGTGATCCGGCCACTCGCAATATCCGAACTCTGGAAGTTCGTCCTCGGCAACGACTGGGACATCACATACCACGAACATCCAGAGTTGGATCTTCTGTTCGACAATCTTCGCAAACATTGGAAATCAGGAGAAGCCGAGTATGGAGAAGACATTCTCATCTGCCAGGTAGAGGTCGAATATTCGTTCACTGTGCCGCCAGGAGCACGATCGTTGAGACACGGCAGGCACACCTGGTCAGACACCAACGAGTTCTGGCACATGGTGGGGAGTCATAGCAGCCCATGGAAGATCGTCGGAGGTATCGTACGAACGATTAGGGTGGTCCCGGTACTACAGGAAAGAGATCATGCCGAGCGACGAAGTAAAGCCAGAAGAGAAGTCGACGCTGACCGAGAAGTCAGCCGACAGGCCAACACCAGTAGTGGCATCCAAGAAGGGGCCGACGTACTACCGCAATCCTGAGGGTGGACCGCTGGTAACGACGAAGCCAGTCGAAAAGGCAGTCGAAAAGGAATAGTCGAAGCTGGTTGAAGTCGGGGAGGTCGACAGGCTAAGGTCAGCGTATGCCGCTGATGAGATCACCCTGACAGGGGTGTCAGGTCCAGGCTTGCCTCTGGACTGAAGTCTGCCCTCCGATGCGTGGCCGCTAATACTGACGAGAGGGTTACTAAGCCGTCAGGAAGAAAACGCCACCGGAAGCATGACGTAAGAGTCGAAGAAGAATCCCTCGTATCATTCACTGGCTAATGGGAGGACCTCGACCGCCTGAAGGCTACAGGTGACGGATGTTCGTACGAACGAAGTACGGGTACCCCCCTTACTATAAGCGCGGGTATGCTGCGCATATGCCAGTGGATATGATTCACAGGGACTACATGTGGTGCCGGTGGTGTGGTGACTTCGGAATGCCGGACCTGATGGTATGCGCCAAGTCCGAGTGCATGGCCCAGGACATGCTCGCTGGAGAATTAGCTGATGCTGAATGGAGTGGAACAACAATATCTGGATCTTCTCCAACAGTGACTGCCATAAAAGCAGAGCATTCAGGGATAGTCATCCTCTCATGAGAGTTATCGGATCGGCACATTTTCAAATCACCCAGTCAGATGGGACAGTCATAGATATTGGCACCGAATACACCACGTTCGAAGCCGAAATCAATGTGAGCGGAGCGAACAGGGAGGGGGTCGAGGGGGAACCGCAGGACACCCTTGGTGGCCTTTTAGGTTCACCCCGCACGGGTCAGTGGTGCAGGTTCTGTGGCAGTACCGAAAACCCGGATACGGACCATTGTGCTGCTTGCTGGAAACGGGAACTTTCAGGACGCATGGAGTTCTCTGGACAACTGACAAACGAGTTCGTAGCAGCTATGCGAGCGATAGGTCTGGCTGCCAGTACGGTTAGTTCCACCTTCGCTTCTATAACTGCCGCCTTCGCTTCTATAACTGCCGTTTGAGCGCAGTGCAGACCACGATCGCATGGTCTAGCCATTCCATAGACGGATTGCCCTGTCTGACAGTAGCGAGCAGAGCTACAGCCACAGTCGGATTCAGATGCTCATAAAGGTCTAACAGGATCGAGTAGTAGTCCTCACGGGAATATTTTGCCAGCCGTTCATCTATTAGTTTGTCCTGCTCAGCAATCCACTCATCCCATTCTTGAACATTTGTACGAACTACACTATCCTGAAGTTCATGATCGGTCCCAATACCAGGCTCCGTGTCCTCGAATTTTTGATCAGTCATATGGAAACTCATAGGTCTGCTCCTACCCGAGACGAAATTGCGAAGGCTGTCGGCCTCGGTCCCAGATCCAGTATCCAGTACCATATAGACACTCTGGTACAGGAAGGGTATGTGGAGCGGGCCACGTATCGACATCGCATGATCCGTCCAACCCAAGAGGGTATTGATGTGGTGGCGCGTCTTGCCCGATCGGAGCAGACTGATGAGATTGGTGGCTGAATCGTCGGCTCGTCTGAGTGTCCCGTTTGAAGCAAGTACTCCGTCGTTCAAGGCTGAAGCGGAAGCAGAAATCATGTTGAAAACATTCGAAGAGGAACTTGATGGTCTGCTCAATATGGTGGACAGTGAACGTACGGCGGCTCTCAGTGATGCTCTTATCCGTCGTTATGTCACCGCTGAGGAGATCTACAAGAATGTAGGGGAGAGTTGGGATCGGATAGAAGTCAAGATGGTGATGCTGTCGGATAGGTTGACGGCAGGGATTTCGAGGGGGACTGACGATGGCAAGTGAGGCGGAGTACATCCGGGTCCATAGGTCAGATCTTGAGAAGGTGCTGTTGGCGCTCGGTAAGGCTCACACCTACTTCAAACGGCATAACGAAATGAATGCTGCTCTCCATATTTCAGACCCGGTGTATTCGCCACTGACGACCACGATCGGTCATGCTGTGGCTCGGGTTGACGAACTCCTCGACGGAGTGAACAGTGAGGCGGGTTAAACGGCAGATCAATGTTCTGATTGCGGGAACGCTCCTTGAAGAGGACGTAGTGTTCGAGTCTGCAAAACGAGCAACCGTATACGCCGACACTGTCTTCCTGGCGTTCGCTTTACCGGCTCAGAAGGCTGCAACAACGACCGCAAGCCTCAAACAACGAGCCGCGGAGATTCCTGACGTGAAACTTGTTCTAGTGTTCCGAGACCGGGACACACGCAACTACAGGGACGCCGCCTACGGGAGTGTTGTTCATCATCTCGTTGAACCGAGAGGCCAGGTGATACTCTTTCTGGAAGCAGCCCAACACGTAGACGAACCAGACCTAGTCCGTCCCGGTGTAGAACTCAACGCCGATAAGATCCTGACCGCCACTCGCTCATTCCAATGGGACACCGACCACCATCGCGTTGACGGGATCTATCGTCCAGCCCGCTTCCCAGTAGCCGGACCCATGAAAATGGGTATTCACTGGGACGACCCCCTATCCACCGCGCCCGCATGGATGTGGAACGACACTCCCTCATGGGTGGAGGTCCCATTCGAGATCATCGACCGCACCTATATGAATCCGACTCAACGCTTCGATGACGGAGTCCCGAAACTTCAGCCAACAAGAGGAAGACTGTTCGCATGAACGTAGTAGGCGCGTCAGGAGCCGTCTTCACGGTCCTGTCCCAAAGTGAGATCGACTATTGGAACAAGGCACGAGACAAGTACCTGGACCAATACAAGTTTGACAACATCTCCGACCTTCAAGACATGGACCGTGTACTCGTCGGAGAGATCCTCTCATTCCGGTGGGGAAGCTGGCTTGTCCGCGAAGCAGACTACGACGCACGATCAATCGAAGAGATAGCCGACAAGCTCAAAAAGCAGAAGCTCGAAGTAGACAAAGAAACCCGGATACTCAAAGAAAAGATGGGACTGAACCGGGCACATCGCCAGGACAGCGAACAACAGTCCACTGCCGACTACCTATCGAACCTGTTGGGACGTGCTGAAGAATTCGGAGTCCACAGAGACGACCAGATAGCCAAAGCGATCGATCTGCTCCGTGAAGTCTTCACCCAAGTGGGTCTCTATGTGCGAACAGACGAGGAAGAGCGTGCCCATCTGCGAGTGAATCCAGAAGATATTCTCAAGTGGTTGATCGAGGTCGCCAAACCCGAATTCGACGCGATTGACGAGGCGTTCCTCAAGAATCAGAAGCTGTGGATCAAGGACCTAACCTAGCGTCATCGTTCGAACGAATGTATCATCGATAGCGTGGCTGTCACAAGCGTCGTCCTCACCGAAGAAGAATGCTATCTCGTTGCCCTCATCCAGGACCACTCGGGCATTGACCTAGCTGAGTTCCTTTGGGAAGACGCAACCGCCGACAACGACGAGAACATATTTCGAGCCTGGGAATATCAAGGCCCATGGTGGCGGAAAACATCCCGCCTCTTCATCGACGCATGTGCCCGTGCAGTCGGCAAAACACAAAGCATCATCCTCAGGGCCTGGGCGTTCCCTATCCAGTTCCCAGGCTTCGAGATGGTCCTTACGGCACCAGAACTCATTCACCTCAACCCGCTTACGTCCAGAGTGGAAGACCGGGTCAAAAGCATTCGACTCACACGAGAGCTACTCCCCGGAGGAGTCGGACACGGATTCACTCATCGGCCTTTTCAGGTCAACTTCGTCAACGGTGCCAAAATCCTTGGACGCATCCCTCAACGAGACGGCAAAGGAGTCAAAGGACTTCACCCGCTCCGCCTAGAAATGGACGAAGCGCAGGACTACCCAGAACGAGGATGGACCGAACTCGTAGAGACCCTGCGATACGGACAGGACAAGGCCCAATGGCGCGCACATGGCGTGTCGAAGGGCGTTGGAGGCCAGTTCCAGAAAGTGTCATCCCCCGGATCAGGATGGGAGGTAGAGGGCATAACCGCCATGCACCGCATGGACTGGAGTGACCGGGAACGCAACGACAAGATCCTCCTCTACGGAGGCCGGGACTCCCCCGACTACCTACGGAACATTATGGGGTTACACGGCGACGCGACCAACCCCCTGTTCGTGCTCCACCGGCTCATGGCCTGCGTAGATACAGACGAAGGCTCCGACTACAACCAGGACACCTACTACTCCAGGCGCGTCAACGACGAAATGATCACCGACAGGGACATCCTCGACCTGATCGACCCACCTCGCATCCACCTCCAAGACTGGAATGTTTTCTGGATGGGAATGGACGTAGGGCTAACCAACCATCCTTCCGAAATTCTTGTGTTCGGGGAGGAACCACTCAAGCTCCGAAACATGGAAAAACGAGTTGCGCTGCGGCTGCTGTCCAGGATCAACCTGCGGCGTATCCGGGCTTCAGACCAGAGGTCAGTAATCGTCCACCTCCTCGACTTCTACAAGCCCAAAATGTTCGCGATGGACCGCACCGGACTAGGCCACCCTGTCTACCAGGATCTTCAAGATGAGAACCCCAGCCTGATGCCCATCATCGAAGGATACGCATTCAACGAGAAACTCCTCGTCGGATATCGAGACCACGAAGACGGAGACGACCCCAAAGACTTCGAGATAAAGCGAGTCGCCAAAGAACAGGCATACGATCTGCTCAGAACCTACGTGGACAGCAGGCGGCTCATCCTCCCCTTCGACACTGAAATGCTGGGAGAGTGGAACGGCCAAACATGGGTACGGGAACAGGTAGCCACACGAGACGCGTACGGAAAGAAACGTTTCTCCCAAGGGTCCTTCCACACGCTTGACGCTGGTGGACTGGCTGTACTCGTCAAAGAGATGTCTATCTTCTCTAAGGTCCAGGAAATGACCGAGGAGCGCGAACCAATTGGAGTTATCGTCTTTTAAGTTCCGCTAGCATCGTTCGTATGAAGATGACCCTGCTCGGCGACGGCGAACATCTAGCTCCGTCCGAACAGGCGACACAAGGCGTCCTCGGTCTCCCCGACCATCCCGACCTAGAAGCAGAACTTGACGCCATGCTCCTAGACCTGGTGCAGGCAGCAGATATTCAACTGCCAGATGAAGTCATAAGAATGTGCGCCGCGTACATGGCACGCTGCACCGAACTACACGTACGGATAGTCAGAGTCGAAGGCGAAAATCGTGGCCTGCGCTGGATCAGAACCCAGCAGCTAGACAAGGTCATGGATCTCATCGAATTCATGTACAAGGCAGCCAGTCGCATCGTTGAAATCAGACGCCAAGACACAGAGTTGAGCAGATGACAGAAAACAGTCAAGAAGACCCAAACGCTCACGCTCATGAAGCACGATCAGAACAAGGTGTCGTCGTGGTGTCCGAAGTCGACCCCGCAATCGTTGAGGGAGCCATCGACGGTCTCTTCAACGGATACGAAGGGTCAGAATGGATCATCCCTGTCAAACGAGCCATCTCGTCGTGGGCCGAAGACATGCAAGGCGCAGGCCGAGGACAACGTAGAGACCGTTCAATCTTCGACCGGAACAAGTTCGTAACCCCAGGCAAAATCTACGAGCAGATGGCCATGGCAGAAGAAGCCATGGATGACGATGTTGTGGGTGGCGTCTACGACACATCCGAAGCGATGGCCTTCAAGAAGATGACCATGCAATGCGAAGACCCAGACCAACGCGACGTATGGAATCAGATAGCCAAAGACCTCAACATCGACGCGTTCCTCCGCATGGCATGGCGGGAACTGTTCAAAGTGTCCCAGTATTACGGCGTTGTCTGGTGGGGAACCAACACGTACAAGGTACGAACCAAGAAAGAGAAGAGAGCCAGCCGAAAGCAGTTCACTATCACAAGTCCGATTGGGGTTGGAATTCTCGACCCGACCCGTGTTGTTCCAGTCGGGAACACCCTGTTCGGGGATTACAAGCTCGCTTGGATCGCAGACGAAGGCGATATGGACTTGTTCTCGAAAGTCAAAGAAGACCGGGTCCTCGATGATGAAATCGTAGAACAGCTATTCGTTGAGAAGTACACACCGTCGAAGTCAGAGGCCAAGAAGCTTCAAAGCGAGAAGGTTCCAGTTGACCGGCTGATCCTGCTCAATCCTGACAACGTGTGGAGGGGAAGCCTGACAAAGTCAACGTTCGAACGTTGGGCGCGGCTCCGAATGAAGTCAGTCTTCGTGTTGCTCGACATGAAGCATCAGCTACGAGAAATGGACCGAGCTTTCCTTCTCGGTGGTATCAACTTCATAGTCCTCGTCAAGAAAGGGTCTGACACTCTGCCGGTGAAGAAGGCTTCCGAACTCACTCTTGTCGCGGAGCAGATGCGGACCCAGTCCAAGTCATCGGTCATCGTCTCCGACCACAGACTCGAAATTGAGATAATCACACCTGATCTTGACCATATTCTTGACGGTGAGAAGTGGGGGGTGCTTGACGACCGGATCAGACTGCGACTCTGGGGAAGCATTGCCCCACCGTCAGATACTGGCAACACCGAATCTCAGGTGACCCTCGCCAAAGTCGTATCTCTCGGAATTGAGAATCGTCGCCACATGCTCAAACGTGATCTTGAAGCGGCCATAGTTGACGAGACGATCGACCGGAACGACGAACTCACCGAATCGGCATCCCTCGAATATGCACCAAGACGACTAGACCTCCTATTCGACTCGGCTGTCGCCACCGTCTTCCAGGAGATCCGAGACAGAGGAGAAATCTCACGCCAGACCATCCTGGACGAGTTCGGATTTGACCTGGACATTGAACGGCAGCGGCGAACAGAAGAGAAGCCCAAAGACGACGCGATCTTCGAACCGACCAATGTCCCGTTCGATTCGCCAGAGAAGACCACACCAGGTGGCTCCGGTCGGAAAGGCGGGCGTCCAGCGGGAGACCCAGGAGGTTCCCCAAATGCCGACTAATGTTCGTGCGAAGGAGTAGCAGTGCTCGACAGTCTTGTTCTGGAACGAAACGGAAAAGCGTATATCACTGCCCGCGCCGAGATCGTGTCCGATCCGGGGCAGCTACCACGAGAACTTGCCTCAGCGATGGAAGGTAAGAAACAGAACCCCCAGTTCGTTTGGGTATCAGGCCGGTACGTCCAAGGTGAGAAGATCAACCGCAATGGACAGTTCTGGACGACCGACGATCTCAAGGCCGGGGAGTATTCGGTGCAGTACACCCCACTCAACGTGCTTCATGACTGGGAACGTCCAGTAGGAACATTCGTAGAGACCAAACTGGTCCACCGTGAAGCTGCTGACACAGCCAACGAGCTACTCCCTGAAATCCAGGCTCTCTCGGTCCTCTGGGGCAACCTTTTCCCCCAGGTAGCCGAACGGGTGAAAGAAGCCCATGAGGAAGGCAAGCTCTGGTATTCGATGGAATGCCTCGGCGACGCGAAACAGTGTTTGACCTGTGAACGCACGTTCGAATGGTCAGCCGCTGAGTACTGCGAACATCTGGAAGGGTCCAAGACAGCACCACGCCGGTTCATCAATCCGGTGTTCCTCGGAGGGGCACTCATTTTCCCGCCGACGCAACCTGGATGGGTAGACGCCGACATAGAAGAACTCGCCAAAGCGACAAGAGAATACGCCGACAGGAGTCCAGAGATCCCAGACGGTTTGACCGAACAAGAGGTTGCATCGTTGCAGCATCTCAATATGTTGAGAAGCTCGATCTAGGAAATCTCTGTGTTACTCTTCTCTCGTACGAAGGATGACAGCGCATGGAAGGTCAGGAACTACATGACAAGCTTCGGGCGGAACTGCCTGAGGATGCGGCGTGTATAAATGACTGTCCGTTCTGTGCTGACAAACTGGAAAAAGCCTCGAAGGAGGGACATGTGAGCGAAAACGCCAAGGTCTTTGATCAGGAGACGGTCGATTCTCTCCTTGAAGCTGCCCGTTCGAAGGCTGCTGACGAGGCGCGTAGCGCAGCGGATGAGGAATTGGCCGCTGCACAGGCTGCGCTAGCCGAGAAGGATACGGAACTCACCGACGCGAACGCCAAGGTTGAGGAACTCGAAACCGAGATCACCAGCAGGGACGAGAAGGTCCGGTTGGATGAGCTTGCCGACGAGCGTTCCGGCCAGGTGGCGGAAGTCACCAAGTTCTCCGACGAGCAGCTTGACGAACGGAAGGCAGGATGGGCCAAGTTGGGCGATGACGACTTCGCAACTGTCCTGGCTGACCTCAAGGAAGTTTCTGAGTCCGCCGAGAAAGCAGCAGCCACACCCGGCAAGAAGCCGAAGGTGCCTGCTACGCAACTCGACGGCGATCGGGAGACAGCCGGTGACGCCGGTACCGATATGGAAGTTGTGAAGAGCTTCTTCGCAACGCAAGACGCCTGAAAGGGGGTGTGAGTAATGGGTTCAAGTACAACCACACGTAACTTCGGGATACGACGGTTCACGAACATTGTCCGTGAAGCGCGGTTCCGTGCCCCCGCAGCCGCTGATCTGCTTCTCGGCACAGGTGTCGAGCCAGATCCTGCGAGCACAGCCGATCCACAGGAGGTACGTCAGATAGCTGCTGGTGGAGCTATCGACAACACACTTGGTGGTGCGGGCGTTCTCGGACTGGTGGGTATCCTCTGGTACGAGCACGACTCCCAGACTTACGTCGGGGCGGCAGCAGGATCTCTGATCCAGGACTTCGACACTGCACCGAGGGGCCGGATGGTGCAAGTCATCCACGGTCCCGGAGTCAAGGTCTGGTTCCGTAACACGCCCGCCAACACGACAGAGCCGGGACTGAACTTCCCCGCTGTGCGTGCAGAGCAGGTCATGGTGACAGACCTCGGCTTCGACGGAGCCGGTGATGTCGCAGTAGACGATCTGCTCGCATGGAACGAAACGCCCGACCAGTGGGCGGAGACGGCAGTTCTGGCAGAGGCGATCCTGAGAGTTACCTTCGCGGATAACGCTCTCGACACCTGCGACGCGGAATTCCTGGTTTAAGGAGGGAACATGACCATCAAGTCATTGCTTGACAACAAGGGTCGCACTCCCGAAGAGCGGGAAGCTGCCAAGGTAGCCCGCGAAGAGGTGAATGCGATCGCCAAGGAGAACTGGCATGATCCCGAATGGCGTCGGGAGATGGCGGCTGTCCTAACAGAATCGATTCTGGAAGGGTTCGAACTCCAATCGTTCTTCGACCAGATCGTTGATGTGGAACGGGTCGGATTTGACGACCGTGTCTACCTCGATGAGATGACCGGACTCAAGGTCTTCTTCATTGCCAAGGGTGGCAACATCGAGGCAAGCTCGATCGTGAGCGAGACCATCACCCTGCCTCGTGACACGCTGGGATTCCACGTGTACGAGTTCGAAGACAAGCTGATGAGCGGGTTCGGCGAGACGGTAAGCCGTCTCCGCAACCTCGCCATCAGGCGTCTCGACTGGGGTACCACCAACGCGATCAAGAACCTGGCGCAGGCTGGCATCCCGTCCGCCTCGCCGTACTACATCACGGGCGCAGGGATCAGCCAAGCTGCTCTCAACCAGGCGATCCGTGAAGTAGCCGACGAGTCAGACAGTGGTGTGGTAACCATCTACGGTCGTTCGACCATGGTGGACCAGATCGCCGACTTCCCAGGGTTCGCCGACGAAGCCCTCGAAGAGATCCGAGCACGTGGACGCCTGGGTCGCTACCGCGGAGCCAGCGTCATCCAGGCTCGCAACTTCAAGGACGAGGATGGGGCTTCTCACATCCCGGCCAACGAGATGTGGGTCATGTCGCAGGACTTCGGCAAGTTCGCCTTCTACGGAGGCCTCTTGTCCAAGGACTACGTCGAGTTGGACAACTGGTACTGGCACTACCTGGGTCGTCAAGACTTCGGTGGAGTCGTGCATCGTCCAGAACGCGCACGGCGAGTAGTCGACACGAGCATTACTCCATAGTTCCAGGCAACCGCTGGATTGGAAGACCCTCCCTCATGGGGGGGTCTTCTGCTATCTTGACATCGTTCGTAGGAAGGATGGAAGAATGGTCAAGGTTGCACAGAAGGAACTCTGGAAGAATGTCTCTTCGGGACTCCGCTACTACATCAGACTCGACCCGTTAGGGAACCAGACCCACGGGCTGGTCCAAGCAGGCAAGACGTTCACGATCGGTGCGCTGGAACGTCAACTAAACCAGGAGATCGCACACGACTCCGAAGCAGACCTGTTCCGCAACGGCACGTTTGTGCTGATCAAACAGACCAAAGACACGATCGCTGACGAAGTCGAATCGGTCAACAGCATCAGCGACCAGGAAATCGAAGAGGCGGTACATCAGCTTCTCGCTGAAGATCCCGTCCCTCTGGAACTGATGATGGAACGGGTCACGTCACAGGTGACAGCCCAACGTATCCTCGAAGAGGTCATCGTCCAAGATGTTCCACAGTCGTATGTCGACAAGGCGAAAGAGCTAGTCGAGAAGTACATGGACTACCCGATCGGTACTGACGGTCAACCCATGAAAGTCGTTGAGCGTGAAGTCATCGAAACGCCACAGATCGAAGAGGGCTTCCGGGCGTCACAAGCGGTAAAGCCACGATAGGGGAGACACATGGCGATCGTCCATGCCGGGGTCAAGGCCATTGCGACGATCCCAAGCAACGTCGAGACGGCACTCAGACGGACAATGGTGCTCGGGCTGCCCGAAGACGACGCAGAAAAACCTACGTTCTATTTCGAGCGGCAGGTTACGTGGACTGACCACGACAGCGAAGACCTGCCGTGGGACTGGACCACTGCCCCAGACACCGACACGACCACGCCACCTGTTCTGCCGATATGCGCAGTCGAGTTCTTCTCTCCGTTAGGGCGTGCAGGTGCCCAATACTCAGAAGTAGGAGACTTCTTTCCCAGCACTGTCGTAGTCACGCTCATGCAGACCGACTACCCCGCTGTTGTGAACAGTTCCCATGTGGTGATAGGGCCAGCTTTGACCAAATGGTGGTTCCGGTATTGGAAGCCCACCATCGGACTAGGCGGACTGTCTATCTACCAGGCCCACTTCCAAGCCGAGGACACAGTCTGATGCCGCCCGATGGCGGACTCCGAGATCGGATCATCCACGAGAGCCTCTATAAGGCTATCGAAACCCAACTGACAACCCTTGGCTGGTTCGACGCGGGGCGGGAACATTCGGATATTGTCATGGTTGACGAGTTCCCGGACGAAGACGCCGAGGTAGCGTTCAACACGCTCGCCTTCTCAATGGGTGACGGTGGTGGTGTCCCAACCGAAATGGGCAGTCCCACTACAGACGAAGAGATCATTTTCTTCGTGGACTTCTTCGCCGAAAACGACGCAATCGGCAGACATGTCCGAGGGGACATCTTCGAATTCCTCAAGGCCAACCCATCTCAACCCGTATTTGACTACTCCGACATAGGCGACCCTGAAGTGTTCACCGTCGAAGTCCAAGACGACGCCGACAAACGCAAACCCGACCGTGCCGTCAACAAATGGCAGAAACACTGGTATGTGCTCTCGTTCTCGGTGATCGATTACGGAAGGCCGCACCCATGAACGCCAAAGACCTCCTGGCAACCAGAGGCAGACGCACCATCGCCACGCTCCTCACCTACATGGAAGAGAACGTGTGGCCGCATCTGGACGATGAGGTACAACCAGAAGCACAGGACGCAGCCAGAGCCAAAATCCTGTCGCTGCTCGGCGACTATCAGGATCTGGCTATGGACATGGTCTCCTCAGAGACCGGAGCGATCAACGAGTTCTGGGTGGATGAGCTAGCCAGACTCCACGACCGAATCGGGAGACTAGATGGCAACCCCGCTCCGCTATCGCATAGTCGGTGATCCCGCCTTCCAGTTCAGGGTGGCCCTCGAACAGTTCGCTGACAAGCGGCTTGATAACATCCACAAACAGGTAGCGCTTCAACTGACCGTACAGGCCAAGGCGATCCTGGAACAGACCATCGTCAGACCATGGGAGTCAGGAAACCGGACAGGACACCGCCTGACAGGACGACTGACTGGTAAGCACGGACACAAGGCAGCACTCCAGTCGCGGATTATCAACCCTGGGAAGGGTGTAGTCGCCAAGGGGGTCGGCTTCCCTGATGTGGCCGAACTTGACCGGCGAGCAGCCCACTGGCGCGGCCTCGAATATGGATGGAATTTCATGACGATGCCCGCTGGCCTGTTCCTCCAAGGGGGGACCCCGCAGCAGCTACGAGGACGCACCGCAGGCGACACGTTCATCCTCTACGGCGAGTACGCCCGTAGAGCAAGAGCGTTCGGAACAGGCGGCACCAAGAAAGCGCCACGAGGTCCGCTAGGTCCCGTAGGGAGCCGCCGTGTCGGATTCGAGAGAGGGAGACGGACCCAAGCTGAAGGTGGCCGAGGCGTCGTCCGTCCCCGCAAATCCCGCGTCAGAGGAATCGAAGGTCGACACTTCATCGAAGACGCCTGGAATCATGTGGTTGGCCCCAACGGAGCACACATTTTTGATCAGTATCAGAAAGCGATTCGCCAGATCTTCGGAGAGTTCCGCCGAAGCTGAGACACCAAATGCTCGCACGAACGTGTGCTAGCCTTCTCCCAGACCTAAAGGTTCCAAAGGATGGTGAACGATGGCTATCAAGGCTGGCCAGATCCTCCATGTAGGTAATGATTTTCTGGTTGACAGAATTCAATCTGCTGGGGCAGGATCGGTAAACGTCAACACTGAACGAATCGAAGAGCTTGGCAACTACCAGGCTGTTGCCACGATTCGTGATATTCCCGACTTGTCGTTCGAGATGGAAACGTTCGACATGGGCACCGAGATCCACGAACTGCTATTCAACGCAGCCCCAGGTGACGCAGCAGGGACGAAGTACGACGCTGAAATCGATGTTGCGCCTATGGATGTCATCTCCCCGTTCAAGGGAGAAGGACTGTTCACGACAGTCCGAGGACTGATAATCCCATACCTCAACGTCGAGTCCCTGGCCTACAACTTCTCCCTCGACAACCCTGGTGCTCTGACAGTCGGATTGCGTGGAGATGCCATCTACTACGTGCCAGGCTCCGTATACCGCGAAGCCTTCGTCGGAGATGGAATCGCCACTATCTTTACGTTCGGAGCGGGTACAGGCGGAGTAGCAGGGCCTGCCCTCTCCACCGTGATTGATGGTGTTACCACTTATGTGCTCGGGGCGATGACCGAAGACACCACCACGACCCCCTCCACGTGGACGAGGCTACGGACGATCACCGACTACACCCAAACCTCCACCACCATCGACTTCACGGCGACCTACCCGGCGACGACCAACATGTGGGTGCTCTACGGCAACGCAGCAGCAGCCACCTACGCCCAGGGTGTCCACAAGGCAGTCGCCGCAGCGACACCAGCAGCCGTCAAAGGCCGCTACGTCGAAGTGCAGCTAGGCGCAGCCCAGGACAAGTGGTTTGGAGTCCAGTCGGCGTCTATGGAATGGCGGGCCACTCTCGAACGTGACGAAGAGTTCGACAACCCGTTCGTTGTGGACCAGGACTTCGACGTTCCTGACGTGACCGGGACTATCACAATGAAGGCAGCTACCGCTGCTGCCCTCTTCGACCAGATTCTCGACGCTCACGGGATCACATCTCCTGCGATCGTGAACGCTGTGACCGATCCTCCAGAACTCGACTTGCGGCTGGTGGTCAAATCACCGACAGACGGAACCACGATCCAGACTCTGCGGGTACCGGACGCACAGTTCGACCCGGAGGCTATCTCCGGGCAGGTCGGGAACAAGCTCGAAGTCGACTTCGCGTTCACGTCAGCAGGCGGAGACCTCGACATATACAAGGGTGCTGTTCCTTAAGCCTTCCTCATTAGCGGCGAGGAATCGAGAGAGGGAGCCTCACGGCTCCCTTTCTCTCGTGTAGAGTGACAACGTTCGTAGGAAGGATGGAAGAATGCCAGATGTTGCTTCAACGCAGCCCGCACACCTAACTGATCTGTTCGAAACCGGGCAAGAAGTGCCTATCACCTATCCAGGCAAACCCGAAACCGCAGTCTGGGTGGAACGACCCAACCCTGACCAGCACGAAGAGTGCATGAGGAAAGCACGTGCTGACCGGGCGCGCCGATACCACGAACTTATGGACCCCGAATCTGATGAACGGTTAGCCCTGGTCCAAGATGCCGAGGCTATGGACAAGGAAGCTCTGGTAGAGGCCATCCTGGAGAAGTACACCAGGAACCTGGAACGTCAAGCCCTCAACGATGTGCTCTTCTCCGAGGAGTTCGGCTCCGACTGGGGGAAGGAAGGCGAAAAGTGGACTGCGGTACTCGACGGCCTACAGGCCAGATTCGAAGAGATCAACGTCCACAACAAAGCATTGGACGCAGCCAAGGCAGAAGAAGGACAGATCGACATCGAGGCTGACCCTGAAGTGGTACGACTCACCACGATCCAGGATCAGTTCCAGGCTGACGTGGCAGCCCGAAGTGCGGATCTTGTCACAGACAAGAAAATCGAAATCGCGTTAGAGAATATCAAGGCTCTACGGAAAGATCTGATTCAGCAGCGGATCGAATTGGAATGCGATCTCCAATGGTTCGCATCGTTCAAATACGAACAGCTTTACTACGCCGTTCGGTATCCCAACGACCACACTCAGTTGTACTTCAGGAGGTCCAGCCAGATCAAGTCTCTTCCCAATGTCGTCCAGGAGCAACTGATGGACGGTCTCAACGAGGTGGATTTGGATGTGGACGCCTTAAAAAACTCGCTCACTCCCCTCCCTTCTTAGCCCTCATACGGGCACAGAAAGGAGCGGGAGGGACACTCTGGCCGGACGGCATCCAACACGCAGACTACACCTTGGTTCAGACCGTCAACGAGGCGCTGATGGTATTAAGCTGGTTCGAGAACCTGCAAAAGGATGAGGTTCCGCCCCGCCGCTTGTGGTGGAGCGCGGATCTGTTGGACGACTGGTTTAAGGATGTCGACAAGCGTCGTACCAAGAAGACGCAAGGGAAGCAGTCCACCTATGAAGGGGCTGAGGAAGTTCCCTCGATGGGGAACCAGTTAGTAGACAGAGAAGCGCTCATTCCGAGGTAGGCAGTGGTCGAGAAGTTCATTTTCGAATTTGATGCGGTCGGCCTCGATCGTGTACTCGCTAAAGTCGACCAGTTCCGCCAGTCGATACGCGCCCTCGACAAGGAAGGCGACCTCGGCGAAGGCTTCCAACGGTTCACCCAAGAATTCGAGGTTGGAGCCAACCGCGCCACGGCCCGGATCGCCAACCTCCGCCAGGAAATCGAACTCCTGCAAACGTCACTGGCGAAACCCAGGGTCAGTCTCACCAAAGAACTGGCGGGGCTAGCCCCAGGACTTGAAGGAACAGGCAAGTTCGCGACGGGAAGCGAGAAAGAACAACTTCAAGTCCAGTTGCAAGAACGCATCCTGGCTATCGAACACGAACGGGTCCAGCTAGAGACACTCCTGGCTAACCAAGGCCAGAGAGTCCTTGAAACAAAACAACGCGAAGCGAACCTTGCTGAACTCACCAACCGGCTCGAATTCACCCGTGTCACTCTGCTCCAACAGATCGCAGGTCTCAAACCGGGAGGAGACAGGCTCCAGGAACTGGTCACAGCCCGAGAGAACCTGCTGCTCGAACGACAGGCCGAACTTAGACGACAGCTAGCAGAAGAGTCAGCACGGTTCAGGCGGGCAGTCCCCCAAGAGGGCGACACGTTGTTACAAAGGGAACTCGACTTGTCGCTCAGGATCGCAACAGCCAGGAAAGCCGTTGCGACGGCAGAACGGGAAGTCGCGGCTGCACGACAAGCATCTCAAGGTGCTGGACTCGCCGAAGCAGCACAGTTCCAGACGACAGCCTCGGATGAAGAACGAGCAGCAGCCCTGGCTAGACAAGTCGAACTCAAAGAACGGCTGGCAGCGGCACAGCTTGCAGAACAGGACGCGTTGCTCAATGTCGCCAATCTTGAAGATCTTCGAGTTCAAAATGCGGAGCAACTGTTCGCTATCGAATCCAGCGGCGGAGCGTCAGTCGGAGCCTCCGAAATCCTGGCTCGACTGGCCCAGATCAACGACGCCTATGCAGAATTGATCGTCAACTCTGAACAAGCCGTCGCGGGTCTCCTTGGCGACGACTTCCAGTCGGAACTACAAGAGGTCGAACAGATCCTCCAGTCGTTTGACGGACAAGAAATCCTCTCACCCGACGAAGAAGAAAAACTGGCGTCCGCAACTGTTCGTGCGAGAGAACTCGTAGACCAGTTCGAGCGGATACCCGCACAAGGAATACCGCTACCTCTCAACGAAGACGAAATCTTCAAAGGGATGAGCCTCCTCAACCGGCTGCTCCTCGGCGCGGCACGAGACTTCGGACGCCGGTTCACAGCCACTCTCCAATTCGCCCTGTCGGGAGCACTCCTCTTCGGAGTGCAACGCCTAGTCAGAGAATTCTTCCAGGCAGCGGTGGAAGTCGAACGGACATTCGCGGACATTTCCACATCACTCGAATTTGATATCGAAGCCGAACGAGGGACAGCCGAATTCGAACGCGAACTAGAAGGGGTCCGAAGGCAAGTCCTCCAAATCGCTGACGACTTCAACGCTCTACCCACCGAAGTCAACGCAGCAGCCTTCCAGATGATCTCCAGGTTTACAGACATCGACGCTGCGATGACAGCTACACGAGCACAAATCCTCGCAACCAGAATCGCCACCATCGACCAGTCAGAAGCTCTACGTGCCCTCACAGCCGTAGCAGAAGCCTATTCCGTCACCCTGGTAGGCATAGAGGATGACCAGGAGCGACAGCGGGCGCAGGCAGCCCTCTACTCCAAGTCCCTCGACTTGGCGACCAGAATCCAACAGCGATTCGGCACCTCCGTCGAGGACACCCTCGAAGGGTCCGCGGGACTCGCCGAACTGTTCCGCACTCTCGGGTTCAGCATCGAGGACACGTTCGCTCTAGTAGCTACAGCCGTACGTAGAACAGGAGCTACAGGCCAAAACGTCTCTGATAAGCTGGGACGAGCCTTCGCGCAGTTCACGTCGCCTGAAGTGCGCGACCAACTCCTCAGAACCGCTAACGCGTTCGATGAGTTCCTGCTGACGCCAGCAGACTTCTTCGACGGAGGCCGTCAGGCCCTCTTCAAGATCATCGAACAGTACCAATCCCTAGACACGGGTCTCCAAAACAAGATTGCCGAGATCATCGGAGGAAGACGAGAAACCCAGTTTATCTCAGCCCTCCTGCAAGGAGCCAGCGAAGGTCTAGTAGACGAAATCTTCGAATCGTTCGATGATGCTGCCGGTGGTGCAGAATCCCGGCTGGCTGTCCTCCTGGCGACAGTATCAGGAACCATTGAAGGTATCTCCACTGAATTCCAGACGCTGGCACAAAACCTTCAGCAGCTAGGTGTCATCACCCCTATCAAAGTGCTTCTCCTCGCCCTGGAAGGCATCCTCAAGGTGATCAACTCGATCGCAGAAGCGGCTGTCACCGTGTTCGAAGCTCTCAACAGGGTTCGGCTGCCGTTCCTCAATACAGGTTTAGGTGATGGACTCAAATTTCTGATCGGAATGGTCACCGCTGCTCTAGCCTTGAAGAGCCTCATTGCCAGCATAAAACTCATCGCCAACGTACGAGGAGCCTCGACCCTGATCGACGTTTTCCAGGGACTCCTCGGTGGAGGTACCGGGAAGGGAGCAGTAATCGGAGCCAAAATCGGTGGTGCTTTCGGTCTGACAACACTGCTGGGAAACATGAGGAAAGTTGATGGTGTAGCAGCCAAGGCAGGGACGGCCATCAGCACATTATTTCTTGCGCCTTTGAGGTTGGTACAGGGTGCAATAACCGCAGTCCGAGTACGGCTGCTGCTCTGGCATAGCTCCATTCTGGCCGGGACTGCCACAACTGGGATAGCCACTGTCGCTGAAAATGCTCTGGCGTTTGCTAGGGGAGAAGTAGCGTTTATCACATCGCTTCTGGCGACCCGAGTAACGGGTCTCGGCGCAATCCTGAGAGGGCTTGGTGTGGGCATACTCAGGATCGGAGGGTTTATCAGTCGTCTGATTGGCCGGGTACTGCAACTGGCGGGAGCGTTCGTAGTTATCGGCGGAGCCATCGTCGGGGCGAAAAGTATCATCGATCGGATCTTCGGAGATCCCGGCGAAACGAGTGAAAAAGGGATCTCGGATCGCACAAAGGAGCTAAAGGCAGACGCCGAAGCTATGGGCCAGGCGCTGTCCGATGCTGATGCTCGTTTGCAAGCTGTCAACGAGCGTCTCGAAAAGCTGGGGGCACTTAGGCCTGGTGGCGAAGAAGGATTCTTCACAGAGTTGACTTCGTTTGCTGTTGCGTTCCTTGGGCCGTTCCGAGATCTGTTTGGTGGTGAAGCAACCTTCGGAGGTACTCCAGCAGCGTTCGAACGAGAGACAGCGGGTCTACAAAAAGAAAAATTGCTTGCGAGGCTTGCTGTCCTAGGGGCCAACCTGGATCTGATCAACGCCGAACTGGGTGGAACGACAGATCAAATGGTGGATCAGCTTGTCCCGATCCAGAAAGAAATCGGACGCATCGCCTTAGCTGTCTCTGAAATTAGTCCTGACGATGTTGTCAACGAAGGCGATCTAGTAGGAGTTGCTCGCAGACTCGCACGACAAGGCCTTCTGATAGATGGCGTTCGTCTCGTGTACACCGATATTGCTGGAACGATCCGGGAATGGGGCGAAGTTCTCACCGTAGGAGAAATTCAAGAAGCATTGCAACTGGTTCAGACCAACCTGCAATTGGGCTTTACAACGACAGCGGTTGCACGCAAACGGAACGATGCTGTGCTTGCCGATGCTCAACGATCCCTAGCCCAAGCGCAAGCCGGTGGCGACGAAGAAGAAATTGCCGAGATAGAACGACAAATTGAACAGATCAGGCTCTCAGGACTGCAACTATTCGAAGGAGAATTCGACCGTCAAGAGACGCTCGTCAGCGGAATAAGCGACAACAGGACACGAATTGCAGCACTCCTACGGATACTTAGAGACAAGGCTGACGATGCCCTCAACACTTCCGGTATAGGTGGTGAGATCTATCGGCAGATCATGGATGAGATCGCTGGTAAAGAGCGTGAGTACACCCAGGCCGTACTTGAAGAAGCGGTCGCGCGTGCTCAGTTCGACGTAGACCGCGCCAAGACATTCCAAGACCGGCAGAAAGCCTACAGAGAGCTAATCAAAGCCATCCGCGCTGAAGCAGAATTCCAACGGCAGATAGCCGCCCTTTTTGCAGGAGCCGCAGGGGTCGCCGCTGTCTCCGCTGCTGAAGACTCCAGGCTGAACCAGATCATCGAAGCCGCGACAGATGACCGTCTGCGTCATGCCATTCTTGTTGCACGTAATTCGACGTTACGACATAAGAGTTCTGTTGATGAGATTGCTTCTATCGCTGCCACTGTCAACGCGCTGAGAGCAGAAATAGCTTTCATGAGAAATGATGGTCGGGACCGGCAGGAGATCATCGCCAAAGAAATCGAACTCCGCGATGCCGTAGCCCAATTCCGACTGGCAGAATCCGACAGGCGAGCAGCTTTCTTCCGGCTGACAGCAGGCACAGGCGACGAAATCAAAGCAGCCCAAGCTGACCTGCGAGCAGCCCAAGACCGGCTCAAAACCATTCTCGGTCTCGGGGGGAAAGACACTCAAGCTGCATACGAGGCAGAACTCGACGTGCTCAAAGCACGAGAGCGTCTTGCACAACTCGCGCTCGACTTCGCTGATCTGCAACGCCGCGTCAACAGTGACCTCACTGACACGTTCGCTCAGGCGCTGCTCGACGTGCAAGCAGCCCAGGAGCAACTACGTGCAGCGTCCGGCGACCTCGAAAAACTCGAAGCAGAAAAAGCTCTCGCCGAAGCAGAATCACGAGCACAGAGAGAGTTCTACGACCGGCGACTGTCCGACCTCGACTTCCTATTCCAGACAGACCAGATCGGACGAAGCCAATACATAGCCGGTCTCCGTGCCCTCCAAGGAGGCATCGACAGGACAACCCGACAAGGTGAAGAACTCTGGCGCGAAATCGAACTGACAATCCGGGGTCTCATGGATTCCGCAGACCAGGCGTTCAAC
>Ga0255055_10000209_pt1 | contig 44914 bp, 41 predicted proteins | sample JV7_2_27_MG_FD_188633 | JGI IMG/M metagenome (GOLD analysis project Ga0255055, IMG submission 188633) | Seawater microbial communities from Jervis Inlet, British Columbia, Canada - JV7_2_27 | ecosystem: Environmental > Aquatic > Marine > Inlet | place: Canada: British Columbia | collected... | reverse complement strand
GTCCCATTCCCAGTTAAGTGAAGAACAGCAAAAAGCCGGGGGGCTGACGCCGGACCTCGTACGCCTGTCAATCGGTCTTGAGAACATCGATGATATCAAGCAGGATTTAGAACAGGCATTTGCCCAAACCTGATTTCTCTTGCCCTCGTCAAAAAAATCAAGTAACAAAATTTGATGGCCCTTTTTCCGCCCCCATCTTTTTTCACCCCCACCCGGACCTCCCCCTTCAAGGGGGAGGCGTTCTATTTTCCCTCCCCTGGCGGGAGGGATCAAGGGCGGGGGATAAAATGGCGCTTACATTTTTATTGGTTATATTCAGATTTAACGGTTTTTCGGTTATGAGTGAATATATCGAACACGACCAAGAAGGTATTTCCGTGGGTATTGTGGAGAAGAAATTCTTCACTTTTGCCGAGCCGCCCGACGAAATGGTACTGGAAAACGGCGCCAGACTCGGACCGGTAACCCTTGCCTACGAAACCTACGGCGAATTAAATGCGGACAAAAACAATGTCGTTTTGATTCTGCATGCCCTTTCCGGAGATTCCCACGCCGCCGGCTATTATAAGGAAGAAGACGAAAAGCCCGGCTGGTGGGATATTATGGTCGGACCCGGCAAGGGAATCGATACCCGCAAATATTTTGTGGTCAGCTCCAATATTATCGGCAGCTGTATGGGATCTACCGGGCCCTGTAGCACCAACCCGAAAAACGTCCAGCCCTATGCACTTGACTTTCCGGTGGTCACCATCGGAGACATGGTTGCAGCCCAAAAAAAATTGATGGGTCATCTGGGAATCGAAAAAATTTTGTGCGTAGTGGGCGGCTCTATCGGCGGCATGCAGGTGCTGGAGTGGACGGCAAGGTACCCGGACATGGTGGTTTCAGCCATTCCGCTGGCCACCACCACCAAACACTCGGCCCTGGCCATTGCTTTTAACGAGGTGGGCAGACAGGCGATCATGGCCGACCCCAACTGGAACAGCGGGAACTACTATTACGGGCCCAAACCGAATCTGGGACTGGCGGTGGCCCGCATGATCGGCCATATTACCTATTTATCGGATGAATCCATGCGTCTGAAGTTCGGGCGGCGCTTGCAGGACAAAAGCGATTTTTCATTTAATTTCGACGCAGATTTTCAGGTGGAAAGTTATCTGCGTTATCAGGGCAAAAAATTTGTGGATCGTTTCGATGCCAACTCCTTTCTCTACATAACCAAGGCCGGCGATTATTTTGACATGGAAAAACAATACGGTGAAGGTTCTGCGGTAAAAGCCTTTTCAAAGGCCAAAGCCAAATTTCTGGTGGTATCCTTTACTTCCGACTGGCTGTACCCGACCTATCAATCCAAAGCCATGGTCAAAGCCATGAAGAAAAACGGATTGGATGTAAGCTTTTGTGAAATTGAAGCCGAGTGGGGCCACGACGCCTTTTTAATACCCAACGTGCGATTGACGACTTTGATCAAAGGATTTTTAGAACGTGTCTGCCTTGAAAACACAAAATAACAGCATGCGCTATGATCTTCAGATTATCGCTACCTGGATAGACCCGGGATCCCATGTTCTCGATCTGGGCTGTGGCAACGGCGAACTGCTACGATATTTAATGAATAAAAAAAAGGTGACCGGTTCGGGTATTGAACTGGAAGAAGACAAGGTCGCCGCATGCATTGAAAAAGGATTAACGGTTCTGCAGGGAGACATCAATGAGGAAGTCCCTGATTATCCCGATCAAACTTTTGATTATGTCATTTTGAGCCAGACGCTGCAGCAGGTCTATGAGCCGGATACACTGATTCGGGCGATAATGCGCATCGGCAAAAAGGGGATCGTCAGTTTCCCGAATTTCAGTCATTGGGCCTGTCGCATGCAGCTGCTGTACTCCGGATATGCGCCGGTCACCAAACAGCTGCCCTATCAATGGTATAACACGCCCAATATCCGGGTGATTACCATCAAGGATTTTAGAAAATTCATTCAAGATGTCGGTTTGAAAATTCTAAATGAAGCCGCCATTAATACCCATTCGCGGGACAGATACGGCAAGATTATCAAGTTTTTGCCCAATATTAGGGCGACATATGGCATTTTTTTAATTGGCAACAAACAAGCGTGATCCAGAAGATAATTAAAATTTGCGCCAAAAAACCCGGGGCCTATTGATATTGCCTATAAAAGTGCCTAAAGTGATCTAAAGTGGGAAGTGACTAAAGTTAAGGTGTCGCTCGCGCAGCGCAGGCGCTTGTGCCGCGTGGCGCTCTATCTTTTATATATAAATGACAGAATTCCTCAACTTTAGGCATTTTAGTCACTTTAAACTTTAGTCACTTTCATTTAAGCTAAGAATATAGGAACTCTAAAATAATGAAGATCGTATCTATAGCAACCAGCAAGAAAAAGGGAACCCAGAAAGTTACGGTTGAGGAAGCCTTTTTAAAAAAGGAGCATGGTCTCGAGGGCGATGCCCATGCCGGCACCTGGCATCGACAGGTCAGTTTTCTGGCCTCCGAAGAAATAGATAAAGCCCGTGAAAAAGGCCTTGAGGTAACTTTTGGCGATTTTGCTGAAAACATCGCCACCACCGGTGTTGACTGGAAAAACATACCGGTGGGCTCCCGTATCCGATTGGGACAGAATGCCCTGGTTGAAATTACCCAGATCGGCAAAGAGTGCCACAACCGGTGCGCCATTTACTACAAAGCCGGCGATTGCATAATGCCGCGGGAAGGTGTTTTTGCGCGGGTGCTGGAGGAGGGTAAAATACGATGCGGTGATCAGATCAGCATCGAGGAACACACCGACGAATAACACGCATCCAAATCAAACACTGTTTTTCACCCTGCACACCGCTTGACAAACGATTCCCAATCGCGCCTTACAGGCAATAGACCTTGCCGAACGGTCGGCTGAAGGGTCATCCCCCGGAGGGTTCGTCGCATGCCAATAAGCATATCGGTTTTCCTGAAGCTTCTCGGCAAAGAATTAATCAACCCGATCACCTATCTGGTCGCTTTTTTGATCGGTGCCACCATCAATGTCTGCCAGGGCAACAGCATTTTTTTTTCAGCAGTTCCCTATGTCGTGCCCCTCTTTGTACAGGGTTTAGCCAAGGCCTCCATAAAGTTTAAAAACAGGGACATGGATATCCTTTGCCAACTTCCGGCAGAGCGCCAGGATCCTGCATTTGTAACCGACAAAGACGGCCGGATAGTCGCGGCCGCAGGCAATACCAGAACGCTTTTTAAAAAAAATAACATCAAAAAATTACATGATTTGTTTGGAAATCCCGAGGCCAAAACCATTCTAAAAGCCACCGAAGAAATTAGAGCGGAATGGCAGACGGAGCCCCTCGAATTATATTCGAAAATTACCGGCAAATGGTATCAGACCAAGACAAAGACCGGAGCCGGCGATCACATTCTGATATGGTTGGATGAAATATCATCACGTAAAGCAATGGACGTCAGCTTCTCGGCGATTCGAGAATTTAGCCGTGAAATTATCAACTCAATTAACGAGCTTGCCGTTAAAAATGACATATTCGATAGACTGGCCCTGCTCATATTAAGACAAGGTTACCAGGGAGTTTTCATCACCCGAGAAGATAAAGAAGCAAACCTTTCCGGATATGCATTTAAAGGCAAACCCGATGGTCTGGTAAAATCCGAACTGATCCAGGTCCCTGAAAATTCCTCGGCGCCGGTCTGGGCATCGCGAAAAGCAGAATGCGATATTTACGGCTGTGTGGCATCGGCCACCAAACCGCAATCCATGCCCCAGGCCGAGTTTGAAAACAAGCACCTGTTTAACGAGCGCGTTAAAGCGTTTTTAGGCTTTGCGATCACGAACTACATTAATTACGCTGAAGGCGATGTATCGATCATTGCTTTTAACAAGCAAGACGGAATCAAAAAATTTGATTCCGACGTTATTAATACCGTCGTCAATACCGCCAGATCCGTTACGCACCTGATCGATCTGGCCGTCGGCAACAACCGCATGCTCAGTGCCCTGGAAGTTGCTGAAGAAGTCCAGCAAAACCTGCTTCCCAAAGAAATTCCGCCCATAAACGGTCTCGATATTGCCGCCAAAAGCATCTATTGCAACAAGACCGGCGGTGATTTTTATGATTTTCTCAATCTTTCGCAAACGCCTGATGGCAAATTCAATCTTGTCGTCGGCGATGTTTCCGGTCACGGTATTGCCGCCGGTCTCCTGATGACCACCGCCCGGGCACTGATTCGCAGCCGATCGGCCCAGCCGGGAACGCTTTCTCAAATCGTCAGCGAAGTCAATCGCGACCTCACGCTGGATGTCTATGATACCGGCCGGTTTACCACCCTATTTTACCTGATGGTCGATACGCAAAATCATCGGCTGAAATGGGTGCGTGCCGGTCATGATGCCGCCCTTCTGTATGATCCGGCCAGCGACGGGTTTGAAGAACTGTACGGCTCCGGTCTGGCGCTGGGCTGGGATGAAAACTACCAATATGAAGAAAACGAACACCCGGATCTGACCGAGGGCCAGGTCATTTTTATAGGAACAGATGGAATCTGGGAGACATTCAACTCAACCCGCGAACCTTTCGGCAAGGAACCCGTAAAAGATATTATTCGCCGTAACGCCGCCGCGAGTGCCGATGAAATAATGAACGAAATACTGACGGCTTTAGCGCGTTTCCGGCAGGGCCTGGAACCCGAAGACGACGTTACGCTGGTGGTGGTTAAGATCACAGATGATGCAATGCCATCGTGATTTCAAATGATCAATGGCCACAGACCCACACAGACAAACACAGACAGTATCTTTTCCTCGGGCAAAATTGCCCCCGCGGAAAAAATGTCTGCCATGCGGGCAATACAATAAATAATTTATAAAAATCATACGCAATAACTAAAAGTGTTTTACAACGCGAGCCGCTCAGGCGAGGCGGGCGTGGTCGGCCAAACAAAAGGTCCGTGTGAGTCTGTGTGGGTCTGTGGCTAATTATTAAAATCAGACATGTCATCCATTTGAAAATGAAAACATTCATCAGTTTTGAAGAAGCGCTCGAACTGACACTGGCCAATGTATCAGCCGGCGAAACCGAAATGCTTCCCCTGGATCAACTGACCGGCAAAATTCTTGCCGAAGATATTGTCGCCAGAGTTGACAGCCCATCCAGCACCTCGTCCCGCAAAGACGGGTATGCAGTGATTTCATCGGATCTGGCCGGCGCCACCGAAGAAAATCCTGTGAAATTGAAAGTGGTCGGGAAACTTGCGGCCGGGGATGTAGCGAATCTGCAAATTACCGGCGGGCAGGCGGTTCGCGTCACCACCGGTGCCCCATTACCTGAAGGTGCCAATGCCGTCCTTTCCGAAGAATTCTGCGAACCGTCTGCAGACGCGATAACCGCACACCATATCGCTGAAGAAGGCCGCAATATTCTGGAAGGCGGAAGCGACATCCGCCGGGCAGAAACGGTTGCCGCAAAAGGCGAAAAACTGTCTCCCGCATTTATCGGGTTGGTCGCTTCAGCCGGTCTGGATAGCGCTCCTGTCCATAAAGTGCCGAAAGTGGCGGTCATTGCCAGCGGAGATGAAGTCGTGGCTCCCGGAAAACCGTTGACCGACGGAAAACTGTATGCCAGCAATATGATCGAGATTTGTTCCTGGCTGACTTTTTACGGCCTTTCGTATTCGGCCGTGCTTGTCGGCGACAGCCAGCCGGAAATTCAATACGCCATCACCACCCAGCTTTCCGAAGCAGATGCCATTGTGACCAGCGGCGGGGCCTGGGGCAGTGAACGCGATCTGATTTTAGACGTGGTAGAGAAGCTGGACTGGCAGGGAATTTATCGCCGGGTCAGAATGGGCCCCGGAAAACCGGTGGGATTTGGCCTTTTAGAACAAAAACCGTTTTTCATTTTACCCGGTGGGCCGCCGTCCAATGAGATGGCTTTCCTGCAGCTGGCACTTCCGGCGATCATGAAAATGAAAGGGGAAACCGCCTTTTCTTTTCCAGTTGTCCGTGCGCAATTAGCCGAAACCGTTCGCGGCCATAAGGACTGGACCCAATTTATTCACGCCCGCCTTGAAAAGGAAAATCATGAGCTCATCGTTAAGCCTGCCAAACTCAAAAGCCGGCTCATCTCCATGGCTCGCAAAGACGCTTTGATTATCATTCCTGAGGGCTGGGAGGAATGGATCGCCGGTGAAATCATTGAAATTCAAATCATGAATCCGAAATCATATTTTTTGAGGAGGCCATAATATGTCAATCAGAGTTTGTCTGGCAGGAGCCACCGGTTGGGCCGGTTCATCACTGGCCAGGGCAATTCATCAAGCCGATGATATGGAAATCGTTGGTGCCATATCGCGTACGCATGCGGGCAAATCACTGGGCGATGCACTCCAAATGCCTGAAATTTCCATGCCCGTCAGCAGCACCGCTGAAGACGCGCTGTCAGAGACATGTGACGTTTTCGTGGAATACACCAAGCCCGATATCGCCAAACATAACATCCTGCTTGCATTGGAAGCCGGTGCTCACGTTGTCGTTGGAACCTCCGGTTTAACCGATGATGCCTATTCAGAAATTGATGAAACCGCTAAATCTAAGGAACGGGGTGTCCTAGCCTGCGGCAATTTTGCATTGACCGTTGTGTTGCTGCAAAAATTTGCGGAAATGGCGGCCAGACACATTCCCCACCGGGAAATTGTGGATTATGCGCACTCCGGTAAAATGGATGTCCCCAGCGGGACGGCCCGCGAACTATCGCATCGACTGGGTCAAATTCGTCATTCGGCGTTGGACATTCCCCTGGAGGAAATACAGGGCCCCAGGGAAACTCGCGGTGCGAGCCTAAACGGGACACAGGTTCACTCAATCCGCCTTCCCGGATATGTGATTTCGACCGAAGTCATATTTGGGATGCCGGATCAAAAACTTATTTTGCGCCACGAAGCGGGTGCCAGTTCGGAGATTTATGTATCCGGAGCACTGCTCGCCATCCGCAAGGTGAGCACATTCACCGGCCTGAAACGCGGGTTGGACTCGGTAATGGAGTTTGAATGAAAACAATGATCCTCAACGACAAATTATTCAACCTATTTAGGGATAAAGCCCAAAAAGTACATGTAGACCTGCTGTGTCTCGGCCTCGGATACACGGCTGTTGTTACTTCGGATGGCGGTATCGGGATCGCCTATACCTATTTTGAAAATAAAAAATCATGCATGCTGTTAAATGAAACCATCGATTATGAAGACCGGCCGGCAAGCGAACTGCTGGAAAAAATAAAAAGTGGCGCAACCATTGAAAGAAGCATGGCGCTGGCCCTTGTCAATGCGCTTAACTATCAAAATGCGCTGCAGTCGCCAGAAGATGAAAATAACGAAATCATGTTCGAAAAGTTTAAAATCTCAAAGGGAACAAAAGTTGCGATGGTTGGCTATTTTGGCCCATTGATCAAGCGTTTTGAACAAAGAGAAGCTGTTCTTGATATACTGGATCAATCTCGTGGACTTGGCCGGATGGAGGATTTTTATAAAAAACTAAAAAACTGGGCAGATGTTCTGTTTCTGACATCGACCTCAATTTTGAATAATAGTACTGAAGAAATACTCGCAAATGTTCATGCTAAGGTAAAAACCATCATGCTGGGCCCCAGCACACCGATGGTTGCAGAGGCCTTTGATCACCTCCCCGTGCACATGCTGGCCGGCACGGTCCCGCTTGACAGAGAAAACGTCATTAAAGCGGTTCGCCACGGTATGGGCACCCCGGTGCTTCACAGATTCAGCCGCAAGTCTTTTCTTTCTTTAGCCTAGCCAAAATTTCCCTTGACCAATCTGCCACAATGTGGCAATTATGGGAACATCCCGCACTGGTTTCGGTTATACCGCTTTCCATCATAATGTACCGAAATACGGAATAGGGGTATAAACGCTTGTACGGTTGTAGAAAAAAACGTTTCATTAACGCAACGTTTATTTGACAACCACTATAAAACGGATCCTGCGTAGAATTCCTGCCATTCTTAAACGTTAAAACCACCTCTTGAATGAGGCCGTTTATGGGTTCCAGCAAATATCGATTCATATTTAAAAACAACCATTTTATATTAAGCCTGGTGATATCAGCCGGTCTGTTTTTCCTGTATGCCTGCAGCGCTGAAACCGATATTCGGGTGGTGGATTTTTCCAAAACCGTGGTTGTCGAGCAGCCGGGAAAACAGCCGTCGGACAATCCTTCTTTCAGAGTGGCTGTAGCCGCCATGATTTCCCCAAAAGACACCTTTGTCTATTACCGGCAGCTTTTAGACTATATCGGCAGCCACCTGGACAGAGACGTCCAGCTCATTCAGCGTAAAACCTATGGTGAGATAAATGAATTGCTGGGCAAAGGCCAAATTGATTTAGCCTTTATCTGCTCGGGGCCCTATGTCGACGGCAAGGAAAAATACGGATTTGAATTGCTGGCCACTCCCGAGGTTCAAAAAAGCCATTTTTATCAATCCTATTTGATCGTCAACCAGGCCAGTCAATTCCATGGTCTGGAAGATCTCAGGGGACAGGTTTTTGCGTTTACCGATCCGGACTCCAACACCGGTAAGCTGGTTCCCACCTATTGGATCAGCCGGATGGGTGAACACCCCGAAACGTTTTTCAGCAAAACCATTTACACTTACAGCCATGACAACTCGATCCTGGCGGTCGCCAAAGCGCTGGTGGACGGTGCCGCCGTCGACGGTTTGATATGGGAATATTACCAACGAAAAAATCCGATTTTCACCTCCAAAACCCGCATTATCCGTAAATCAGAACCCTATGGCATTCCGCCCATTGTCGCATCCCGTTTTTTAGCACCGGATTTAAAAAATCGTATTCGCCAGGTGCTTTTTTCCATGCATCGTGATCCGCGCGGACAAAACATTCTTAATGAATTGATGATCGATCGTTTCACCCCCACCCGGGATGAATGGTACGACAGCATCCGTAATATGGAACTGAAGATTGCGTCGTTGGAGAATTAATTTTATGCGGCTTCAAAGTCTAAAAAGCAAACTACTTCTGGCGGCATCGTTGCTGGTTATCGGCAGCGGGTTACTCATTTCGATACTGGTGACCCAGCGGTACAGCAGCAGTCTCTTCCAATCGATGTCTGCCCAGGCCGAAAATTTGGCCCATACAATAGAGCTCGATGCCACCGACAAGATTCTGACCAACGACCTGGTCGCTCTCCAAAAAATGCTGGATTACAAGATTCGCAGCAACCCCATGGTCGCCTATCTGTTTATTATCCGGGACAACCAGGTTCTGGCGCATACATTCAGCCAGGGAATCCCGTTAGAACTTCTTGATACGAATGAGGCCATCCTGGATAATTACGACAATTATCAGAAAATTGTATCCACCGAAGGGGAGCATTATCTCGACATTGCCTGGCCGATATTTTCGGGAAAAGCCGGACTGCTGCGCCTTGGCGTCTCCGAGAAGCCTTATCGGGATCAGGTTGCCCAATTGTGGCTGCAGATGAGCGGGCTTACGCTTGTCATACTTCTGCTGGCCCTGGGTGGAAGTCTTCTGTTTATAAAACGGATAACCGGCCCGCTGGCCGTACTGGCCAAAGCGGCAGAAAAAATCGATGAAGGTAATCTCGATGTTAAGGTTGAATTGAAAAGTAAAGACGAAGTCGGAAAGCTGACCGCTGCTTTCAACCACATGGTTGCCCGCATCAAAGACTACACCCAGCGGCTCAAAGAAAAAACCAGCGAACTGGACCGCGCCCACCGGCAGACACGCACCTCATTTAGCATGGCCCAGGAAATCGGGGCGCTGACAAATCTGCGGGATGTCTGCCGGTACCTGATCAAAGAACTGCAGGGCATTGTAACCTGTAAAGATATGTGTATGCTGGTTTTTAGCAGCAACCATGAAAATATCTTCCTTCAATCTGAAAATGCAGCGTCAACCCTGGATAAAGCCTCCTCTCAAAAAGCGGCTGAGTTTTTGTCCAGAGTTAAAAAAATGGAATTTGTCGACGCCGATCCATCCAATACATTTTTTCTGCCGGATGTTTTTCAAGCCGTAGAAAGGTTGGTAATCTACCCGCTTTATCATGAGAATCAACTTCAGGGAGCCCTGCTGATCGCCTGCCCCGGGAATTGTGTGTGCGTCACCAAAGAACTGGATATTATTGACCTGATATTAAACCAGACCGCAGGGGCGATTCGGCGCTCGTTGATCCACGAAGAAGAACTTCGCGAGCTGAGGACCCGTATTGAACATACCGCCGAATTCAGCGGGATCATCGGCAAAGACCCCCAGATGCAAAATATCTATCGATTGATTGAAGATATCGCGCCCACCGATGCCACGGTTCTCATTCAGGGAGAGAGCGGAACCGGTAAGGAGCTGGTCGCCCGCGCCATTCATCGGCAGAGCCCGCGCGGGGATAAAGCGTTCATTGTGATCAACTGCTCGGCCTATCCGGCGACCCTTCTGGAAAGTGAACTTTTCGGCCACGAAAAAGGCGCTTTTACCGGCGCCATTCGGCAGAAAACCGGACGCTTTGAACAGGCTGACGGCGGTACGGTATTTTTAGACGAAATTGGAGAAATCGCTCCTTCGGCGCAGATTAAACTGCTGCGGGTTCTGCAGAGCCAAAAATTTGAGCGGATTGGCGGCGAAAAAACCCTTGCGGTAAACGTCAGGGTGCTGGCAGCCACCAATAAAGATCTTATTCAAGAAGTAAAAAAGGGCAGTTTCAGAGAAGACCTTTTTTATCGGCTCAATGTCATTCCGATCCAACTGCCCCCATTAAGAAAGCGTCGCAACGATATCCCGCTGCTGGCCCGCTATTTTTTACGCCGGTTTGCCGTTGAACAGAATAAAGAAATTCAGGATTTCAGCTCGGAAGCCATGCGGCTGCTTCTGGATTACCCCTGGCCGGGTAATGTTCGTGAACTGGAAAACAGTATTGAGCACACGGCCGTTTTAGCCAAACGAAGCACTGTCGAAATTTCGGATCTGCCCTCTGCAATTCGCGATGGCGCCCCGTCTGTATCTTTGGAAGTCCCGGGGACGATCCTTGAAAATGAAATAAAATTGCTCCAGGAAGTGTTGGAGGAATGCGGTTGGAACAAAAAAAAGGCGGCCTTGCAGCTGGGGATCAGCCGCAGTACGCTTTATGAAAAGCTTAAAAAATATCAGATAGGTGTTCGTAAACCGACGATTCATTAAGCGTTGGTGCAAAGCAAAACAATCTAACCCACGACCTACGATAACACGTTATCATGAACAGGAACGAATTTAAAAAATACCGCAAGCGGCTGGATAAAACCCAAAAGCAGATGGCCGAACTGCTAGGCACATCTTTAAAAGCCATTCACAGCTACGAGCAGGGCTGGCGAAGCGTGCCGGTGCATGTCGAGCGTCAGGTCTTTTTCCTGGTATCCAGATTAGAACTAAAAGGCAAAAAGCAAAAGCCGTGCTGGCTTGTAAAAAAGTGCTCCCCTGAACAAAAACATAGCTGCCCGGCCTGGGAGTTTGGAGCCGGCGATCTTTGCTGGTTTATTAATGGGACCGTTTGTGAAGGTACGGTTCAGAAGGATTGGAAAGAAAAGATGAAGATATGTCGATCCTGTGAGGTTTTTAATTCAATATTATAGTTTTTTGTTCCTCTCCCTATGGCCTTCTCCGAAGAGGAGAGGGTTTTTTTTGGCGCCTTTGCGTGAGGCAAGAAAAGGATTAAAGTCATGAAATCAAAAAAAATTGCAGACCTGCCACTTAATTTTTCTGAAGTCCTGCCAAAAGTTGCGCAAAGAATTTTAGCATCATGCAACCCGGGAAAATGTTTCCAGCACCTGGATTCAAGTCCAATTCCTTCCAGAGATGCCGCCGCCCATATTATTCATAAGGCCCGACGCATCCTTTTCCCGGGGTATTTTACACAAAATGTACTGGCACCCTCAAATTTGGAGTATTGCCTAAAGCAAGAGATGACCGAGCTTTATAAAGCGCTTGCGAATCAGATTATTTTAGCCACCCAGCATGATTGCCTGCGTTACAATCAGCCTTGCACAGAGTGTAGCGAATCGAGTCGCAAAAAAGCGCTTGAATTCGTGCAGGCTTTGCCCAGACTCAGAGAAGTGCTGGCAACAGATGTCCGGGCGGCTGTGGACGGCGATCCGGCTGCCAAAAGCCATGATGAGGTCATTACAAGCTATCCGGGGCTTTTTGCAATTACGGTGCAGCGAATTGCCCACGAACTGTACAAATTGGAGGTACTCCGACTGCCGCGGGCCATAACTGAATACGCTCACAGTTTTACCGGTATTGACATCCATCCGGGTGCTATAATCGGGAAAAGTTTTTTCATTGATCACGGAACCGGCGTCGTGATTGGGGAAACGACCGAAATTGGAAATCGCGTCCGACTTTATCAGGGGGTTACTTTAGGCGCGCTATCAATGCCGAAAGAGGCCGTAGAGCGTTTTCGCGACAAAAAACGGCATCCCACCATCGAAGATGATGTGATCGTATATTCAAACACCACGATCCTGGGAGGTGAGACGATTATCGGTGCACGCTCAACGATCGGCGGAAATGTCTGGATCACGGAGAGTGTGCCGCCGGACACCAAAGTGTATTTAAAGAAACCCGAACTGATTTATTCAGGAAACGGACGCAATCCGTCTATCAAGGCGCAAAAAAATAAGATTACGTCTCTGTTTAAAAGTAAAAAAAATGCCGCCGGCTGCTGACTATTGACCATTTACCATTCACCATAAAGACACCCCAAGTATGTGTTTGAGACCGAAAAATGTGTCCGGAATCCGTACACAGCTAACCTTTTAATATTAATAAGAATTAATCATATCACTGGTTTTCCTGTCTGTAATTCGTACAGATTGATGATCATCCTGCCTGTAAATCACCCCTGTACTTAAGATAAATTCTCAATCTCCCTTTTTTCTTAAAATTATTTTTTACATAAATTTCAATTGCTTAAATTCAATCCGGCCCAACAGATGATCCCGAATTTAAGACCTGACAATTGAAGGGCCCGTTGTGGCATACTCATTGCTACGTTGTGGTACTGAAACCTTTGATTTCTTCTTGTCCATTTCCTGCCGGATTCGTTCAAGGAGCCCGTAAGCGAATGAAAAAATCAATTTTGGTGATAGATGCAGATAAAGATCAGTGTCGGGGGCTCTGCGAACTGCTGGAAAAGGGTCAATTTAATGCAATGCCCCTATTTTCGACTGATACTTTGGAAAAAAGCATCAAGGAAACCGTATGCCAGGCAATTTTTTGGGACATCGACACCGTCCCGGCTGACAATCGAACCATAAGGGATCTCACCCTAAAATTTCCGGGGGTTTACTTTTTTTGCCTGTCCAGTCACCGGTTTCACCCCGAGCTAAAAGACGCTATCTGCTACCACATTTATGCCTGTATCAACCGGCCGGTTGATCCGGATGAACTTTTTTACTGGTTAAGGAGCATTGAGGAAAATGAGGCAGACCCAAAATATCAACCGGAAGCCTAATTTCAAAATCTACTTCAGAATCCATATCTTTGCCGCCCTGATCACCCTGGTTTTTTTCGGTGCGGCCCTGGGAGCCGAACCGAGTTTACAGTCTAAGTTCGAACTCCCGCCACCAAAGGTCCCGCAGCCGCAGTTGTTTTGTGGATATTGCCACGTTTTGACCTATCCGGGAATCGTCCAGAAAGGGTACGATCTGTGGAAAAAAGGCAAACACAACAAGTTTGGCTGCGTGGAATGCCATTATCCTCCAACTAATGAAGCGGCCGCAAAGCCGGCTAAGCCTAAGACGGCTGTCGAAGTTAAACCCGCTCACATTCCTAAAAAACCGCCTGCGCGCTTTTCCTATCTGCCGCTGGGCGGTGAAACCATTATCACACGCCCTCGGGTAACCGACGCCAGCTGTATGACCGCTGCCTGTCACGGTAAACCGGACGATAAATTTAAAACCAAAAAAATTAAGTTCACCGAAAAAGTCATATTCGTCCATGAACCGCATCTGGATAAAAAGAAGCAGATCGAGGGCCAGATGGTCACCTGCACCTCCTGCCACCAGCATGAGACCGACAAAAATAAATTCGAGGTCAGCCAACAGTCCTGTCACCTGTGTCATTTTAAAAATGTCAAATTCAATCAGGACCGCGGCCGCTGTGAACTGTGCCACGAGCTGCCGAAAAAGCCGATTCAAACATCAGGCGAAAAACCCATCACCCATCAAGTCCTAAAAGATGCCAAAGTTTCCTGCGGCAGCTGTCACTATGATGTCATCCAAGCCTCCGGGCGCGCCAAGTATGAAGCCTATTTCGAAAAAGGCGTGCTCAAAACCGCCCTTGTGATAGGTGCCGGCGACATCAAAAAAGGAAATTGCTTCGCCTGCCACGACCAGACCAAAGCGCTTAAAGAAGTGGCCAACAAGAAGCTGATGCATCAAAAACATGTCACCGTCAAAAATGCGCGCTGCTTCGACTGTCATCAGGTCATCAGGCATAAAAAGTCTGTTGTCGATCAGGCTGTGGCAGCCAAAGCAGGCCTTAAAAAAACCGACGTTCAGAAACCCATGGGCAAGCGCTTCATAACAGACAGTTGCCTGGCCTGTCATCCGGGGCCCCACCAGCTTCAAAGTCAGCTGGCCGAGGGTTTGAAACGCAAAGATGTGCCCGCAACACCGGGTTTTCACTATAAAGCCCAGGCCACCTGCCTGGCCTGCCATCTGGAACGGCAATTCACCAAAAAAGGGACGCCGGTTTTGATGGCTTCGGCCAAAACGTGTGCCGGTTGCCATCCGGGACGCCAGCAGCTGCTTAAGGACTGGAAGACCGATCTTGAAACTGGGATCAAAGATACATTAGAGGTGCAAAAAGAGGCCCTGGATGCCTTGTCCGCCGCCAAAGCGAAGCTTGCCAAGCCCAAGCTGGCTGAAGCGCGGAATATGCTGAAGCAAGGACAGCAGAATCTTAAAATGGTCCAGTTCGGTAACGGAGTCCACAATAAAAAATACGCTCTGTATTTACTGGATGCCGCCATGATCCGTTTTGAGGATGTTCTCGACTATATCGAAGAAAACCAATAACCATAAATTAATGAGCAAAGGAGGTAAGTATGAGTGACAAGAAATCCTTAACCAGACGCCAGGTGCTCAAAGGAGCCGGCGCAATTGCTCTCACCGGTGCAGCCAGCGTTGTTCCCGTCAAGACGGCTTTAGCCGCAAGTGCGAAAGCACCGCGCTGGGGGTTTATCGTCGACTTGCGGCGCTGCACCGGCTGTCGTTCGTGCACCGTGGCCTGCAAGGCTGAATTCAATGTTCCTTTAGGAGCCTTCCGGGCAGCGGTCTACGACGAAATCGTCGGCAAGTACCCCAAGGCCGAGAAACTCTATCTGCCCCGGCTGTGTAACCATTGCGAGGGCAACAAGGACGACGGGGTTCCGCCGTGTGTCAAAATCTGCCCGGAGTATCCCAAGGGACGTAAAAAGTTCACCACGCCTGAAGGCAAAACAATCAGATACCGTTATGGCGCAACCTATAAACGCCCGGACGGTGTGATTCTGTACGATAACGATCTGTGTGTCGGCTGCGGCAAGTGCATCGATGCCTGCCCTTATGGTGCCAGGAACTGGAACAAGCAGCTGCTTTCCGGTAAGGACAAGACCAAAAACGGCATCGTCAAATGCGACTTTTGTACCCATCGGGTCGAAAAAGGGGTGCTGCCGTCCTGCGTCAACATCTGCCCCAATAATGCCAGAATTTTCGGCGACTTGAACGATCCCAACAGTCAGGTTTCCAAACTGGTCAAGGAGTTCAAACTGGAGCAAAACCGCCAGAAAACAACCCTGCTGCCAGCGGAAAACACGGTTCCCATGCTGTTTTACATTGATCCGCAGGGAACGCTTTCAAAAATGGCTCTTGCCAAGAAGAAGTTCGTCAAGAATGAAGCCTGGCAGGATGTGATTATTTAAATAAGGAGGAATTAAAATGAAGAAAGATATAACTCGCAGAGATCTTTTTAAACTTGCCGCCGCAGGCACCGCGGTTCTAGCTTCGGGGGCTGCAGTGACTTCACGTGCCCTGGCCGGAACGGTGGACTTTGCCAAAGGTGGCAAAGATTTTTCGCCCGAAACCGGCGCCGAAAGGCAGATGATCCCCTCGGCCTGTTGGAGCTGTGTAACCCGGGATTCCATGGTCGGTTTTGTTGAAAACGACAGGTTGGTTAAACTGGAGGGACATCCGGATTCCATCAGGGGCCGAGGTAAAATCTGTGCCAAGGGTGCTGCCGGTATCAATCAGCTCTACGACCCGGACCGGGTCCTTTATCCCATGAAACGCGTGGGCACGCGCGGCAGCGGAAAATGGAAACGCATCAGCTGGGATGATGCCCTGACCGAAGTCGCCGGTCGGCTGAAAAAACTGAGCGATGAGGGGCATCCGGAAAAATTCATGTTCCATTACGGCCGTATGAAAGGCTCATCCAGTAAGATCATTAAAAGCGCCTTTCTGGGGACTTACGGCACCAAAACCGTCGGCAATCATACATCGATCTGTGAAGGCGGCAAATGGACGGCCCAGGAACTTACCTGGGGCAAGCATTACGACAACTGGGATTTTGACAACACCAAGTTTGTGCTCAACTTCGGTAGCGGGGTTTTAGAAGCCCACACCAACCACATCCCCACCTCCCAGCGTTTGATGGATGCCATTGTGGATCGCGGCGTCAGATGCGTGACCTTCGATGTCAGGATGTCCAATACGGCCGCCAAGTCAAGCGAGTGGGTACCCATCAAGCCGGGCACCGACGGTGCCGTTGCGCTGGCCATGTGCCGCGAAATCATGAATGCCGGACTTTACGACAAGGAGTTCTTTCCTTTCATCAAGGCCACCGCAAATCGCAATGACAGCACCGATAAGAAGGTGGCCGCATTGAAAGCCCACCTGGCACAATACACACCCCAGTGGGCTGCCAAAATCAGCGGTGTTTCCGCGGCCAAGATCAAATCTTTGGCCATGGAATTTGCCAAAACCAAACCGGCCTGTGTCATCAGCTACCGCGGTGCCGTGGCGCATTACAACGGCAATGACACCGAACGTGCCATCCAGATGCTGGCGGCTATTACCGGCAACATCGACAATCCCGGTGGCCGCTGCCTGGCAGTCGCCGCCAAATGGCAGTACCCCAAAGGGCCCAAAAAGAAACCCAAAGCCAAGGGGCTCAAAATCACCAAGGGGTTCAAGGGTGATGCCGCCTACCCGACCCACGGCGCCAATCACCAGGTGTTGAAGATGATCAAAGACGGCAGTGCCGGTCGTCCTGAGGTGTACATGTGGTACTGCTACACCCCGGTGTATGCCAACGGAGAGTGCCAAGAAAACATCGACATCTTAAAAGACGAAAGCCTGATTCCGTTTACGGTCTGCGTCAACGCCTATTACGATGAATCCGCGGCTGTAGCCGATATGATCCTGCCCAACCCGTCTTACCTGGAATGGTGGGATTGGGAAGATATGGTCTCTCCCACCCAGGTGCCGGAGTTTTACATCCGGCAGCCTTTTGTTAAACCGTTGGGCGAATCCCGCGACTTTAAGGACGTGGTCTGTGATCTGGCCAACCGCATGGGCATGCCGTTAGGCTTCAACTCGGCCGAGGAGTTTGTCAAGATGTCGTGCGAAAAAACACCCGGTGTCAAAGAAGCCGGTGGATTTGAGTATATGAAAAAACACGGTGTCTGGCATGATCCCAATGCCAAACCGAATTATTTCACGTACAAGTTCCCGCGCACAGACAAACACCTCAAGGTGGAAGGCGTCATTCTTGATGAAGCCACCGGTGTCTACTGGAACTGGAAAATCGCAAAAGTCAAAAGTGAGGCCGAAGCCAAGGAAAAAGGCTACGCCAAAACCAAAAGCGCCTACAAAGGCTACTTGGGTCAGGAAATCGGAGGCAAGGTTTACAAGGGGTTTAAGCCGGATAAACTCAATAAATCCGGATATTTTGAGTTGTATTCCGAATTACTGGAGGCCAAAAAATTTCCGTCCCTGCCGACTTACAGGCCCATCCCCGAACATGAAAAAATGGGCTCCGGCGACCTGATTTTAACCACCTACAAGGTCGCGGTCCAGATTCACTCGCGCTCGGCCAACTGCAAGTGGCTGACTGAGATCTACCACGACAATCCGGCCATGATTAACCCGCTATCGGCCAAACCGCTGGGAATCAAAACCGGCGATAAAATCAGAGTCAAATCAGGCGTGGGTGCCATTACCACCGCCGCCAACGTGACCGAGGCGGTCGTGCCCGGAGTGGTGGCCATTTCACATCATTTGGGCCACTGGGAGTATGGACGATATGCTTCCGGCAAAAAAGTACCCGTCGGCGCGGGCGACGATCCGGATCTGAAACTGAAACACTGGAAGACCTATGGGGTGCATCCGAACTGGATCATCCCCAACAAACCGGATCCGATCAACGGTCAGCAGGCCTGGATGGATACGGTGGTCAAAGTAACAAAAGCCTAACGTCACGGAGGAGGTTCTGATGAGTCAGACAAAAAAACACAGCTCGTCCCCTTTAGCCAATTTTCGCAGTACGCTCTACGGATTTTTGGCTGCTATATATCGTCAGGAGGTCTCATCAGACCTCCTCCAACAAATTAAAGACCCCCGGTTTCTGGGGGTCTTATCCAACCTGGGGATTGAATTGCGCAACGGATTTTTAAAAAAACCCGAAAAAGAGCTGCTGGAAGATCTGGCAGTCGAATACGCTTACCTGTTCCTGGGGCCCGGTAAACACATCTCTCCCCATGAATCGGTGCATCACAAAACAGAAGGTGCCCAGAGCGGCCAGCTCTGGGGAGAATCTACCGCAGAGGTAAAGAAAATCATCGAGTCTTCCGGACTCGAATATAAAACGGAGTATACCGGACTGCCGGATCACATCAGCGTGGAACTGGAGTTTATGCAACAGATTACCCTGCGCGAAGAACAGGCCTGGCAAGACGATGATAAGGAAACAGCCCTGCTTTGCCTGAAAAATGAAAAAAAATTTGTCGATGAACATCTTTTTCGCTGGGTTCCGGATTTCTGTGAAAAAGTGATCGAAACTGCTGATTGGCCCTTTTACCGGGAAATGGCCAGGTTAACCCGGAGTTTTATTGAATTTGAAAAGGAAGAGTTGAAAAAATTAAAGGAAGATACAGGTGAAATTTCTAAATAAAAACCATTCAGGCGTCGGCAGCCGACGTAAGGGAGCTTGAGGCATGAAGTTTATAAAAGATTTATCCAAGTTGCACATCGTTCCAATGGTTATCGGACTTGTTTTCCTGATCGCCCTGGTAGTTGTGCTGGCGACAACGGTTATGTTGCGCAAAGACCTGATCCATGAGGAGTCATTGCAGCTGGCGGGCAAATACAAAGACCGCTTCGATGCCAAATTTGTCGGCTCCGAAACCTGCAAAAAATGCCACGAGCGAACCTATCTGGAATGGAAAACGTCCCTGCATTCGCGCATGATGCGGGACGTCAAAGTCGACCCACTGGCCAACATCGGTGATTTTGAAACCCCCAATGATGTGCGCACATTTAGCGAAGAAGAGATTGCCTACACCCTGGGCAGCCAGTGGCGGCAGCAGTACCTGAAAAAAGAAGGTGACGATCTCATCGTTTTGCCGGCATCCTACCATTTCCCAACCGACAAGTGGACCCCCTATAAACTCGATCAGCCGGAAAAGCGAAAATGGTGGACGGAATGCGCCGGCTGTCACGCAACCGGCGTTGATCCGGAGAAAAAATCTTTTGTCGAAGCCGGAGTTGCCTGTGAGGCCTGCCACGGACCGGGCAGCAATCATGTCGAAGCGATACCCGGCTTTGAGATCCCTACCATCATCTCGGCGTCACGGCTGAATTCCGGATTGTCGGCTCAGATATGCGGCTCCTGCCACACCCGGGGTCGGGACAAGACCGGAAAATACGCCTATCCGGTGGATTACCAGATCCACAAGGGGGAAGCCAACCTGCGGCTGTATTTCAAGGAAGTCAGCCATGCCAATGGTGATGAGGCTAAATATTTCTGGCCCGGCGGTGAATCCAAATACAGCAACCAGCAGTACCTGGACTGGAAGCAGAGCGAACACGCCAAGGTGGGAGTGGTGTGCGCCACCTGCCACAGTGTGCACCAGAGCAGGACCGGCATCACCGCCAACGTGGATGCCTCCAACCTGCTTATGGCCATTCGCTCCAAGACGCGGTTGTTTGAGGACCGGCTGTGTAAAAGCTGTCACACTACCGTACAATACCGCTCGGTGCACCGTATTCATACCTTCGGAAGTTGCGTACGCTGTCACATGCCGCGAGTGGCCAGCATTGGTGAGGCCGGCGACGCCCACAGCCACACCTTCCGCTTCATGTTTCCTCAAGCCACACTGAAGGCAGGAGGCCTCGACAAGCAGCCCAATGCCTGCAACAGTTGCCATCATCACAAGGACACGCCGGTTGATGCGATGGTGGGGTTCCTGGAAGCGGTTAAAAAAAATGATATGCCAAAGCCCTTTCTGGTCCATGAGCAGTCGCAGGACGCGTCAAAATAAGCCGGGGAGGATTAAAAAAACAAATGTCCGTGGAAAAACCTCCCACAAAGATGAATAGAAGACGCTTTTTGAAGCTAATGGCCGGTGCTCCGGTTTCTGCCATTCTGGGCTCTGCCGGTGTCGCCGCTGCCGAGACGCAGAGATACGGAATGCTTGCTGATTCTATCAGGTGCATCGGCTGCAAACGTTGCATGTCGGCCTGCAAGCGCTGGAACAATCTGAGAGTGGAGAGGGATGAACTGGCCACTGACCGGGAAACCCATCTTAGTGCTAATAACTGGAAGATAATCAATCTGCGTGCCGACACCAAAAACCGTGTCAAACGCCACTATGTCCAGTGGTCCTGCCAGCACTGCATCGAGCCCGCCTGCGTCGGCGTCTGTCCGGTGACAGCCATCAAAAAGCTGTCCCACGGCCCGGTGGTCATCAATGAAAAAAAGTGCATCGGCTGCCGCTACTGCTTTCAGGCCTGCCCCTGGAAGGTGCCCCAGTTTGACTTTGACAAGCGCGTCACCCGCAAATGCCATCTTTGCTATAACAGAACCCTGCTTAATTATCAAAAACCCGCCTGTGTGGCCGCCTGTCCGGTGGGTGCGCTGGCCTTCGACTACAAGCATCAGATCATCCAGGAAGCCCATCGCCGGGTCGAACGCCTCAAAGGACCCAGTTACATCATGGGCCTGACTGAGGCCGGCGGAACCGATCTGATTACCATCCTGCCCGCCGCGCCCAAAGATTTGGGCCTGATTGCGGCCCCCAAAAAGGTGATCAACCACAACCTGGATAAAATCAGGGTCACTGCTTCCGGTATTTTAGCCTCCTCGGTGATTGCCGGCGTGATGTATTTCTACGCTCAATTGACTAAAAATAAAGACAAGGATTTTGATGATCCCAGCAATTAGGCAATACATGCAAAGTACTTTTAATGCGGTCGAGCATTCACCGCGGTTGGTTGTCTGGATCGGCATTATGTGCGCCATGATCTTTGTGGCCGGCTACGCTCTTCTGGCGTCGCTGCTCACCAGCATGGAGATCCTGGAATTTTCGGTTAAAATCCCCTGGGCCACGATGATCGCCACCTATATTTTTCTGGTGGCCATCGGATCGGGTCTGTGCATTATCAATGCGCTGGGATCGGTATTCGGCATGCAGCGTTATGAGATGCTGACCAAACGGATGGCATTTCTGTCACTGACAACTATTATATTCGGGATGCTGTGTATTGTCATGCATCTGGGTCATCCGGAAAGAATGCCCATCTACAATGCCATTTCACCCAACTTCCGCTCGGCCATCTCCTGGATGGGCCTGCTGTATAGCATTTATATGGGCGTGGTTGTTATTGAGTTGTGGTTGCTCAACCGGGAAGATCTGGCCGGGCGTGCCCAAAGCAGCGCCGGTTGGGTAAAAAAAATACTGGAGCTGTTAACCCTCGAAAAACTGCGGGGTACCCGCTTCGGCGCTGTGCTGGAGGATCCGAGACTGCCCCGGCTTATCGCCCTGCTGGCATTTGTATCCGGCGCCTCCGCGCTTTCCATGCTGGGCTCAGTGTTTGCCCACATGGAGTCGCGCCTGCTGTGGTACGGCCCCTATTACCCGGTCTATTTTCTGGTATCGGCGATATTCAGCGGTTTTGCATTTCTTCTGGCCGTCACGATTATTACCTACCGCGTTAAAAATGATGAAATATTTCCCGGCCTTAAAGCAGTCATTTTTGAAATGGCCCAGGCGCTGGCCGTGGTTTTGGCGGTGGGGTTTCTTTTGATGATTTTTCGATTGGCGGCCGGTTTGCTGGATCCGGCCAGCCGCGCACCGTCGATGCTGCTTCTCAATGGACCTTTTAGGGTGGGGTTCTGGGGATTTGAAGTCGGCCTGATGACCGTAATACCTATTTTTATACTCGTCTGGGCCGCTGAAGCAAAAAGTCTTAACGGCGTGTTGACCGGCTCAATTATGGTCCTGATCGGAACCTTCGTCATGCGATATGAGTTTGTCGTCGCCGGCCAGGTCTATCCCAATATCCCACAGGGCCTGCCATCCTATTGGCCGATGATAATGGAAGTGTTTCTCATCGGTGGGGTCATCGCCGCCTTTTTGCTGGTTTACACCCTGGGAGATTTGTTTCTGTCGTTGAAGGAAGAGAAATCTCACCATGTAACTTAACGGGAAAACCGCCGGCTCCTAATTATGGTAACTGGACAGGGGGAATAATGAAAACAGGTCTTAGGTTCAAATTCGTGTTGATACTATTGCTGGCCATTGCTGTGGCTAACTGCGGCCCCGGTTCCGGCGAGGTTAAAGTCGATATCCAAGAAATATTATCCAAACCCAAGACCTATGTCGGCTCCGAACAATGTCAATTCTGCCATCTGGAGCATTACGACTCCTGGAAGACGACGCTTCACAGCCGCACCATTCAAGATGTGACGCAAAATCTGGACGCCCTGATCGCGGAGATCGATCCCGAGGTCATCCTGACTGATCTTAAAAAACGGCAGAAAGATCTGAAGATACCGGCGGATCTGATTTATATCCCCAAACCCGAGGAAATAAAATACACCATCGGTATGCAGTGGAAGCAGGGCTTTCTGGTTGAAAAAAAAGGGCGACTCTATGTCGCCCCTGTGCAATACGAAGCCAGGACCAACCAGTGGATTAATTATCACGAAGCCGACTGGGACAAGCGGCCCTGGGACAAATATTGCGGCGGGTGTCACGCCACGGGCGTCGATCTGGAAAAAGACACCTTCGTTGAACCGCGAGTCGGCTGCGAGGCCTGCCACGGTCCCGGCTCTCACCATGTAGCACTGCCGGAAACGGCTGTCTTCGACAAACGCTTGACCATCGTCAACCCATCTCAGCTGCCGGCGGCCTTCCGAACCCAAATCTGCGGCTCCTGCCACAGCCGCGGCAAGTCGACCCAGGTTGAGGACGCCAAATGGCCGGTGGGCTACCGGCCCGGCCGTGCCCTGGGACGGTACTTTGATACCAACAACTACGACCATAAGGACATTAAAACCACTTATGCTGAAGAGTTCGCCAAAGGGCACGGCCAGCAATACATCGAATGGCTGTACTCAACACATTCCAATGAGGGCGTTACCTGCACCTCCTGCCACTACGTTCATCAGTTGGGCGTAGCCCCGACTCAATTCCAGACCAGAGGAGCCGGCTCCCAGCAGTGTATGATATGCCACAAAGTGATTAACAAAAACATGTCCCATTCCATACATACGTTTCCCAACTGCATCGGCTGCCATATGCCTCGAATTGCCAGAAGCGAAGAATCCGGTGACACTCATTCCCATGTGTTTGTGACCTTGCTGCCCAAAGACACGATGCAAAATCCGCAGGTTCCCAACTCGTGCCAGACCTGCCACAAACACAAAGACACGGATCTGAAGACGCTGCAAGACTTTTACGATGGTATCGTTAAAAAGAGCCTGTTGCGGGTTCACCAAAATCCGCAGAGGTGGTAGATGGAAATATCTTCTTTGGGAAAGATACGACTTTTAAAAGATCATACCTGTGATGTCGTGTTTTCTTGTAAACAGGATCAGTGTCATAAAGATACAGATCGGTTGTGGTGCGGTATCCGGCTTATGATTGGCCTCGTTTGGCTCGCACTGTTTTTGCCAGATCCGGGCTGGTCCCAGACGGAGGCCACTTCGAAGATTATTCGATACCGTGAGCGTGAGGTAAGCTCTCACTACTATGAAACCTATGAAGTCAAACCCCGCCCCTATCCCGTTTTTGTGAGAGGGGGTATTCCCCAAAGAGAAGCAATTACACTGTCACCGATTGCCGAGAAAGTCCGGCGCAGGAAATACCTGGCTGACTCGCACTGGGGCCTGAAGTTTTATGAACGCCTGACCTGCATTAGGTGCCATCCGCGCCAGGCCCGAAACTTGCACAAGCGGAGAGCCAAGATCACCTGTCGCCAGTGCCACGGACCGGAACCCATTGCCGGCCTCAAGCACTACTACTCTAAGATGAACCCCCGAAGGCGACATGCCTTTGTTTGTGCCAAGTGCCACGAAGGAGCCAACCGTTCATTCGCTTCCTATGTCAACCACGAACCAAACCCGGCCGCTATGAGTACCCGGCAAAGTTTCCCGTTGCTCTTCTACGTATTTTGGATGATGGCAGCTATTGCCGTGGGTACGTTTGCCGCCTTTTTGCCGCACGCGTTCATGTGGGGTTTAAGAGAATTCTTACCGGACACCTATATGTCAGGATTGAAGAAGCATTTTGTCAAAAGAAGGAAACAGGATGACCAGGATTAAGCGCTTCACGCAGGCCCAGCGGGTGTTTCACCTGCTGCTGATGCTATCTTTTCTCACTCAGGCAACTACGGGTTTGGCACGATTGTATATTGAGACAAACTGGGGACGTTTTTTGGCATCCCTTTTCGGCGGCTATAATAAGACCCTTACGATTCATTGGTGGGTGGGCCTTTTCATGCTTGCCTTGCTTGGTATTCACGTGCTATACGTCCTTATCCGTATCGATTGGCGGCGTTTTCCGAAAAGTGTTTATGGCCCGGATTCGTTGCTCCCTCGAAAAGAAGATCTCGGTCAGGCGCTTCAACATGTGGGCTGGCTTTTAGGAATAAGACAACTACCACGTTTCGACCGCTGGGGGTATTGGGAAAAGTTAGATTATTTGGCTGTATTTTGGGGTATATGTGTTCTCGGCGGAACCGGACTGATATTGTATAACCCTGTTTTTTCAAGCCGTTACATGCCCGGTTGGGTGCTCAATGTCTTATTGTGGGTCCATCGCATCGAGGCTGTCCTGGCGATTATTCACGTATCCACTATCCACTTTTTCATCGGACATCTGAGGCGACATAACTTTCCCATGGATCTGGTCATGTTCGAGGGCAGTATCGATCTGGAAAAGGTCCGCCATGAACGACCGGCCTGGGTGGAACGGTTGGAACAAAATGGAAACTTACACGGCACTCTGGCAGGTAGCACGTCCATCGCTTTGCGTGTCGTTTACTATGTTTTCGGTTTTTCCGTAATAGGCTGTTTTATCTATCTACTGATCAACGGCCTTGCGAATATCACAAGACTATTTGGATAAAATGTAACTGTCGGAGGAGCTATGTATTTACCCAAAATTTACGAAAAATTTACCAGCCAGTATCCGGATGTTCTTAAAGATTTTCAACAGTTAGGGAAGACCTGCCGGGAGTCCGGGCCATTGGAGAAAAAATACCAGGATCTCACGAATCTGGGTATTGCTATTGGCGCGAATTCCAAGGGTGCCGTTATGTCGCAAACCCGCAAGGCGCTGGAATCCGGTGCCAACAAAGAAGAAATTGCCCATGTCGTTTTACTATCACTGACAACCATCGGTTTTCCGAAAATGATCGCGGCCATGGGCTGGGTTGATGAAGTACTTAACAAAGCTTAATCCTAAAAACATTTGGCAAGTTTACCGCAGTTATTTTTTTGTTGACTTGGATCAAAGACTCCGGTAAGCGTTTTGGGTGTAAAAATATACATTGATTAACAATGTATATTTTTTTAACCACCGTTATGTTAATTTTAACATATGCCACTATGTGGGTTTCGGGTTCAAAGGTTCAGCGTTCAGGGTTTCTGGCCGTTGGCCACTTGTTACTGACTGAGGGTCGCTGTCATCTGTCTTCTGACCTCTGACCTTTGACACCTGAACACTGACACCTGCTTGGCCGCCGTAGCCTTTTAGGCGAAGGAGGGACACCTGTTAAAGAAAGGACAACACTGACCATGGATGCTTTTGAAGTGCTGTTGGAAAATTCAGCGGCGGCCCACGGGCACCTTTGCCCCGGTCAGGTGGTGGGCGTGCGCATGGCCATGCTGGGCTGCCGCCTGATCGGTCTTGATGAACCCAGGCGTCACGATCAGATTAAAAAGCTGATCATCTATGTGGAGATGGACCGCTGTACTGCCGATGCGGTGGCCCATGTGACCGGCGTTAAACTGGGGCGGCGCTCATTGAAATTTATGGATTACGGCATTATGGCAGCCACCTTTGTAAACCTGGAAACCGGCAAGGCCTTTCGGGTGGTCTCCACCGAAGAGGCGCGCAGCCTGGCAAGCGCCTATGCGCCGGAAATTGCCGATAAATACCCTCAGCAGATGGAAGCTTACAAACGCATGCCGGACAGTGTGCTTTTTCGGGTACAACAGGTCAGGGTGAAGATAGACGAATGCGACCTGCCCGGGCCCACCCGCTACAAGGCCCCCTGCAGCCGCTGCGGTCAGGTGGTGCGCGATCAAAGGGAAGTCATTAAAAACGGACAGGTTCTCTGCAAACCCTGTACGCAGGAGGCCTATTTTTCCGATGCTAAGGAGGTGACCTGGGCGGATATGAACTGGGTTCCCGGTAAAGATGATAATCAATCGAAGTCGGATGGACATTCTGAAACGATTGCGGGCGGGGATGAACCCCGCCCCTACCCATGTCAATAATTCACAAGCGTAGGGCCGGAATTTGCTCCCGCCTGCGCAATCACTGATTGAGGAAGGTTAATGAGACCCAAACCAAGGGAGTTCAACAATGCTGAAAAAGATCAAATTGCAAGAAGCGGTGGGAACTAAGCTGGCCCATGATCTAACCGAAATTCGTCCCGGTGAATTCAAAGGCGCGGCCTTTCACAAAGGACATGCCGTCTGCAACGAAGATCTCTGCCGTCTTCAGAAAATGGGCAAAAACCATCTCTATGTCATCGACCTCGATGAAGACGAAATCCATGAAGACCAGGCGGCCGCCATTTTAGCCGATGCTTTGGCCGGTGACGGCATTGTCTGGAAAGACGAACCGCGGGAGGGCAAGATCAAGCTGCTCGCTGGAGAAAACGGGCTGTTCGCCGTTAACACCGCTGCACTGGCTGCCTTTAACATGGTCGATGAGGTTATGTGCGCCACCCTTCACAATCACACCATTGTCAAAAAAGGGGAACTGGTCGCCGCCACCCGCGCCATTCCGCTGATAATGAAACGCGCACCCATCGAACGGGCCGCAGCCATTGCCCGTCAGAATGGGGCGGTGCTTGCGATTAGGCCCATCCGGAAAGCAAAAGTGGGCCTGGTGATTACCGGCAACGAAGTTTACCACGACCTGATAGAGGACCGTTTTGCGCCGATCCTGACCGAAAAGGTTAAGGCCCTGGATTCGGAAGTGGCCGGCGTGGCCTTTGCCCCGGATGATGCCGAGCTGATCAGCAAGGCCATCCGTTCCCATCTTGACAGGGGCTGTGATTTGCTTTTGCTCAGCGGCGGCATGAGCGTGGATCCCGATGATGTCACCCGCCAGGGAATTCGCTCAGCCGGTGCCAGCGAGATGCACTACGGCGCGGCGGTGCTGCCCGGCGCCATGTTTCTGGTGGCTTATGTGGGTGACGTCCCGCTGCTGGGGATACCGGCCTGCGGCCTGTTTCACCGCATTACGGTGCTGGACCTGGTGCTGCCGCGGATTTTGGCCGGAGAAAAAATCGGCAAAGCCGAACTGGCTTTTTTAGGCCACGGGGGGCTGTGCAAGGATTGTGAGAAATGTGTTTACCCGCATTGCCCGTTCGGCAAATAGAAACGGTTTTAAACACTCGCCTTGTGTCCGGTAGCTGCGTTATGATTCGAACCAAAATGCTCGCGTACTATCGTGTACGCTCGTACACACGACTTTTGAATCGAATCACGTCTTGCTCTCGAACACAATTCAAGCGTTTAAAACCGTTTCTAAAATTTTTTATTTTATTCTTAAATCGTTTCGACTTCTATGCAAAAGATATAAACGAATTATTCAAAATGGGGTTGGTAACCGCGGAGGATTGGCGCCTTTTGAACTCATTAATGCATTAAATTAAGATGTGAAATCCCGCATTTTGCGGGAGTCCTCGAACCCGATCTAAGGCTTTGAAACCGCTTTTCATGGGTTGTTAATTTTATAAGTAGGGTCGGCCACTGTGCCGACCACGTTAGGCTGCCCTACTCAAATCCAATCAGAAATGGAGCTGAAACACGATGAAACTGGTTGATACTTACGGTCGGAAAATCGATTACCTGCGTATATCCATCACCGATCATTGCAACCTGAAATGCTATTATTGCACGCCGTTTTCAGGCCGCAGCCATCTTGAACGTTCAGAAATCCTAACCTACGAGGAGTTGCTCAACGTCGCTCGGGCGGCGGCAACTGTCGGTATAACCAAAATACGGATCACCGGCGGCGAGCCGCTGGTCAGAAAAGGCGTGGTTGAGTTCTGTCGGATGCTTTCAGAGATAGACGGTTTAAAAAGCCTGGCCCTGACGACCAACGGGATATATCTGGAGGAAATGGCCGGGCCGATATTTAAGGCCGGTGTCCGCAGAATCAATATCAGCCTTGACACGTTAAGGCCGGAACGGTTTGAAAAGATCACCGGGTACAATTGGCTGCCCCGCGTGCTGGCCGGCATCAAACGCGCCGAGCAGATCGGAATGCATCCTATCAAGATCAACACCGTGGTGATGCGCGGTATCAATGATGATGAAATCGAAGACCTGGCCCGATTAACCCTGGATAAACCCTACCACGTGCGCTTTATAGAGCTCATGCCCACAAACAGCTCGGCCTACGGCGATTATGAATCGCTTTATATGCCGGTCGAAGAAATTATGAAAAAGATCAGTCAAATTGACAGGGTTCAAATCGAACCGGCAACAGATTCCTACGGGCCGGCAAGGCTCTGCAAGCTTCCGGGTGCGGTCGGCAAAGTCGGGTTCATTGCCCCCATCAGCTGGCATTTTTGTGGTTCCTGCAATCGCCTGCGGCTGACGGCTGACGGCAAAATCAAAACCTGTCTGTTTTCCCGGGAAGAAATCGATATCAAAACCCTGCTGAGAACCGGGGCAACCCAAAACGATATTATCAACATTTTCAGGCAGGCGGTGGCTGAAAAGCCCTCCGGCCACCATTTAAATGCAAAAAACCATCAAAATGCCTGTCAAAGAACCATGCGCACCATCGGCGGCTAATTCACTATAATTTTAAGTAAGCTTGAAGCTTGGATGCGAAGATGCTAGGAAGCTGAAAGGGATGAATTATTCTTAACCCTCAAGCCTTCCGGCCTCATAGCTTTCCAGCCTCCTGGCCCATTTTGTATTTTCGTGGTGAATAAATCTTTTTGGATTTCAGTTTGTGGAGAATCAAATAATGGCAAAGCTTAAATTAAAATCGAGCCAATGGATAGTGGATAAAGACAACAACATCATCATCGGCAAAGGCCGCGCGGAAATTCTGGAGAATATCGAAAGAACCGGATCCATTAACCAAACTGCTAAAATGATGAAGATGTCGTACAAGGCGGTTTGGAGCAAGATCAAAGCGACTGAAAAGCACATGAATGCCTGCATTGTGCATACGGACCGAAAAGAGGGGTCGCGCCTGTCAAAAGAGGGCAAGGACCTTCTGGCAAAATACAAGCTTTTGAAAGCGCAATGTATAACCGCCGACGACAAAATTTTTTGCGGACTATTTAGATGACACAGGAGTGTATGCCTTGAACAGAAAACTTTTCGCCATAGCGGTTGTCATTTTACTACTGGTAAACTGGCTGCCCTTATCCCTGGCGCAATCTTCACTACCGAAGCAAAAGCAGACCGTCTTAGGGCTTTATGTGACGGCTAAAGAAGCCTATGAAATGTGGCTGGCTGACAAAAACAAAATCAAAATTTTAGACGTCCGGACGCCGGAAGAATACATTTTTGTCGGCCATGCCCCCATGGCCCGCAATATTCCCATTAAATTGTTCAACTATAAAATGGCCGTCAGAAATAAAGGGCCTTTGATGAAGGCGAATCCAAACTTTATCGCTGAAGTCGGCCGGAAATTCAAAACGTCCGATACCATTCTGGTGATCTGCCGCTCCGGTAACCGCAGCGCTGCCGCAGTAAATGCAATGGCATCGGCCGGTTTTAAGATCGCCTATTCGGTTACCGATGGCTTCGAAGGTGATCGGGTTAAGGATCCTTCCAGTTCTTTTTACGGCAAGCGTTTTAAAAACGGCTGGAGAAATTCAGGCGTCCTCTGGACCGATAAGCTAAATCCGGAACTTATGTGGATTCCCGGTGGTCCTTAAATCAGCCCATCTATTGGCATGTCTCACAAATATATTAAAAAGGTCCGAAGCCAAACTATACTCAAGTTATAACCATGGAATTTTTACAATTTGCATTTCCGATTTCCGGGGTTGAGACCTTTATTTTATTGCCGCCTCTGGTGGCTTTCGGTATTTCCTTTTTCACCTCCATGGGAGGCATCTCCGGCGCATTTTTACTTTTGCCGTTTCAAATGAGTGTCCTGGGGTTTACCAGTCCTTCGGTATCGGCCACCAACTTTCTGTTCAATGTGACCGGTACGCCCGGCGGTGTGTACCGCTATGCCAGAGAGGGCCGCTTCGTGTGGCCGGTGGCGATTTTGATTGTGAGCGGCATTATCCCCGGTGTCCTAATCGGTTATTATCTTCGCATCACCTATTTGCCGGATCCGAAAACGTTCAAGTTTTTTGTCGGGTGTGTCTTATTGCTGATTGCTTTCAAGCTTTTAAAAGAAGCATTAAACGCTAAAACCACGGCTTCCCAAACCACAGATAGCTGCACCCTCACCGACAAGGTGGAACACACCTCGATCGGGATGAACAGCACTCGCTTTAATTTCAAAGGCGCCACATATTCTTTTGCAACCGCGAAATTGCTCGGACTGGCTCTGGCGGTGGGTATCATCGGCGGTATCTACGGCATCGGCGGTGGTGCGATTATCGCACCGTTTTTAATCACCGTTTTCAGACTGCCGGTGTATGCCATTGCCGGTGCGGTGTTACTGGGAACCTTTGTTTCATCGTTGGCGGGTGTGACCTTTTACAGCCTCATCCCGATCAACGGGGCGGTCGCAGGCCCGGACTGGCTGCTGGGTATCTTGTTCGGAGCAGGGGGGCTGATGGGGATGTATCTGGGTGCCAGGGTGCAAAAATACGCATCTGAACGCTGGATCAAGCTGATGCTGGGAGCAATGATTGTGATCGTGGCTGTAAAATATATTCTAAGATTTGTTGGTATATAAAAATATGTGGGCCTGGTCAGTGAGATAAAGCCGCTCAAAGGCATCAGGGGTGCTGAATGTTCATTGCCAACTTTACTTCATTAAAAAACTTGTTATTCAGGTAGTAATGAATTTTATAATCTTTGGTTCCAATGTCCTTGGCGACCAATTCTTCAACGAGCTGTGCTTTGTGCCGTTTAAGGAAATCAGCCTTTAAATTATGCTTGGCCGCTTCCCGTCGTATATTTCCCAGCTTTGAATCACGCATCGAACCTTTCGATTCACATCTCGAAATACATTCATCAATGAAGGCCCCATAAAATGTTGTTAGCTTGGTAGCACTCGTCGATTGACTCACGGTCGGAGAGGCCCAGAGCAACGCCAAAAAAGAAATTATTAAAAAAATGATGATTTTGGGTGTACCCATAGCTTTTGTCTCCTTTCCTCAATCTGAAATTGAGAGATTGCCTGTAACTGAATTTCTGATAACGCTTACTTTAATTTTAGGCTATTGACTGGTGGAATCAACCCCAAAAAACCGGGTATTTTTTAGGTATATTCGTTACTTACTAATTATTGAAGGGATAACAGGTGGGTCCTGAGATTTGCTTTTTTGTTTTTGATGCCGAGTTTTTTCCTGATATTTTTGCGGTGAACCTCGATGGTTTTCTCTGATAAATTTAATAACAATGCGATTTCTTTTGTCCTTTTACCGTCCATTACAAGATTTGCGACTTGCATCTCCGAGGCCGTCAGATTTAAATATTTTGAGCTCAATTTTCGCAAAAATGGGGAGATAATGTCTTTTATGTGAGCTTCCACTATATTTAAATAGGGCTGTTGCCTTTCATTTAGACCGCTGTCGTTTAATTTTTGCAAAAAAGGCTGGACAAATTCCTTTATGTTGAACAATACCTTTTCTTCAAGCTCCAGTTTATCTTCATCCCTTTGTTTTAACAAAACCCTTAAAGCGGTATTCATTTCTTCAAGTTCACGACTTTTGATTTCTAGTTCTCTTCCTCTTTTGCTCAGTTTCTGCTGAGTCTTTCTAAGACTGATAATGCCTGACAACGTATTGGCAACCGAGGTCAAAAATTTCTCTTCAATTTGATTGCGGTCATGCCCTTCCGCCAGGTAAAGCGTGATGACGCCGAAAACTTTCTTGTCGCCGGAGATAATCGGGATACAGTAATGGCCGTGGGGAGAGATACCTTCATATTCGATTTCGTGACGCTCATCGATGCAGTCTGCAAATTGAAGCTCGCCTGTCAATGCCGCTCGGCCGCACAGGCATTTGCCGAAAGGAACGCGGGCACACTTGGCAAGCAGGGAAGCATTTAAGGCCCGGTGGGCTTTCATTTCCAAAACCAGAGGGTCTTCCCCAACCAGAAATATGGCCCCTTTGGACTTCAGGGCCAGCCATGAAAACGAGGTGATCCTTTCTATAAATTGCTCTAATATTTCGCGTTGGGAGATGTTTTCCAATGCGATGTAGAGCAGCTTATTGAGAACGGTCAGGGTCTGGTGGCTTCGACTCACCTTTTGCATGGAGGATTTCCTTTCACCTGAGAAATCCTTAATAATATTCCAGGCAGTGAAGCAATAAAGAGATTCTAAAAAGGCGGGGCGGCCCCATGGCACTGGGTTTTTTGAGCCAAATCCATAAGAAACTGATCTAAGGCTGGATAAAGGAAAACCCGGAGCCGCCCCATCTTTAGGAGAGGATTGATACAGATGGCTGACTGGCAAGGACAATCCATCTTCGTATCAGGTGGAATACGATTGCGGAAAAGATTCCAATCGCATACCTAAAAGTAAATTTAGCTTGATGATGAATGATTGTCAAGGAAAATATAACACGTTGTGGTATAAAATTAATCTTTGCGGCCCACACCCGCCGTCGCGAGCCACTCAGGCGAGACGGGCGGGTTTGCGTGAGGCTTCTTCGTATGAGTTAGGCAGTTGACTGTTTATTCTCAAAGTTCTCGATGGCCTTGGTCAGGGCGTCGGCGCCCAGGTTGGAGCAATGCATTTTTTCTTTGGGTAGACCGTCCAATGATTCGGCCACCGATTTCTTGGTAATTTTTTTGGCCTCATCCAGGGTTTTTCCCAAGGCCATCTCGGTCACCATGCTGGATACCGCAATCGCGGCCACACATCCAAAGGTCTTAAATTTGATCTCGGCAATTTTATTATCCTTGACATTGATGTAAAATGACATCATATCGCCGCATACCGGATTGCCGATCTCACCCACCCCATCGGCATTTTCGATTTCCCCGATATTTCTGGGATTGGAAAAATGATCCATCACCTTTTCAGTGTACATCCTTTACCTCCCGGTTAAAATATTGAATATTGATGATTGACTATTGAATATTGGTTGCAATGACATGCGAATCCTTGGCCAAAACGAAACTAAAATTGATTGAAAACCTTAAATAGTCAATCGTCAATAGTAAATAGTCGATCAATGACAAACGTCTTCCTCATATTCAGGGATCTCTTTGCCCCAGATGGGCGAAAGGGCGCGCAGCCGCTCCACAACCGCTGGCAGTTTTTCGAGCACATGGTCGATTTCTTTTTCGGTGTTTCCGGCATCAATCGTAAACACGGTCGACCCCTGAGCTAAATCCGCCCGCAGGCCGATGGCCCCGAGCACCGGCGAGGTTTTCAAGGCCTTGGATGCGCAGGCAGATCCCGTATTGGTATAAATTCCATTCTGAACCAGCATAAAAATCAAGGCTTCACCCTCAATGGCCTCAAAACAAAAACTGGCGTGACCGGGCAGCCGTTTCTCCGGATGACCGGTATAGGTAACTTTTTCAACATTCTTAATAATACCATCCACCAGGCGGTCTCTTAATTTGCGGACGTGGTTTATTTTTTCAGGGAGCTCCTTTTTTGCCAGCGTTGCCGCCTTACCAAATCCGATAATTCCGGGAACATTTTCGGTACCGGCTCTGCGGCCGTTTTCCTGGATGCCGCCGTGGATCAGGGGCATCAATCTGACCTTTTTATTAAAGTAAAGTGCGCCGATCCCTTTGGGGGCACCTAAAGACGCACCGGAAAGACTGAGCAAATCGACGTTGAGCGCATTGACATCCACGTGGGTATTGCCGACCGATGCCACCGCATCGGTGTGGAAAGCGACGTCTTTTTCTCTGCAGATCGACGCCAGCTCAGAAATGGGCTCGATGGTTCCGATCTCGGTATTGGCATGCATGACCGAAACCAGAATCGTCTCCGGCCGGATAGCCTTGGCGAGGCGCTCGGGATCAATCAGACCGTTTTTATCGACAGGCAAAAAGGAGGCCTCAAAGTCCAGGCGTTCTAAAAAGCGGGCCGAGTTCAAAACCGAATGGTGCTCGATGGAAGAAACGATAACATGCTTTCCTTTTTTCTGGCGGGCAAAGGCGACCCCTTTGATGGCAAGGTTGTTGGCTTCAGCACCGGATGATGTAAAGACGATTTCCGCAGGATCGGCACTGATCAGGTTGGCGACGTGGATACGGGCCTCTTCCAGGACTGCTTTGACTTTAGAGCCCAGATCATAAACATTTGAGGGGTTGGCAAACTGTTCACTAAAATAGGGAAGCATGGCTTCGAGAACTTTTTTTCTGACAGGCGTTGCCGACGCATGATCCAGATAGGCGCCCTTCATAACGCTCTCCTTTTGTAAAATTTGGCTCGCTGTGCTCTCACTTGGGGGGATTGTTTTCTGCTCAGATAATTAAGAATAAAGCGCTCAGGTTTCGTCTCTTTTTTTCTTTATATAAAACTTATAATAGTCGTCATCTTCTTCCATGCCGATGAACTCATGGCCGCACTTTTTGCACCAGTCCGGAATATCCTCCAGGGCGCCGTCGTAATCGGTCATCACTTCCAGCACCTGCCCCTTTTTCATGCATTTCAGCTTATCCCCCGGTTCCAGCAGATGCATGGGACACATGCGACACACCAGATCCAAGGATTCATCGGGTTCCTGATCTTTTATAAATTTCATTTATGCTCCTCAATCATTTCCCAAAATGGACGCCTAGATTACGTTCTTCCTCCGAAGACTGGTGTATATTAATGCTACTTTGTGGTAATGTCAAGTGCGAGGAGGCAGGTGGGCTAACGCATAATTTCTAATATTATCATACTATTATAATTTTAAATGCAGGGATGCCAGCGCAATTCTTGCGATAATGGATTGACACAAGGTGTCATCTATGGCATGAACGGATTACAATCAAACTGGAGAAGATTATGCGTTCATCTGTGTTTGCCGGGCGAATTGGCAGGCGAATAATTTTAGCGGTCTTGTTGGCCCTTTCTTATGGTTGCTCAGCCGAACCCGAGGCCACACTTGTTAATTTTACCCAGCGAATGACCGTCGAAAGACCGGGTGATCAATTTAAGGACCGTTCATATTTTAGAGTGGCAGTTGCGTCTATGTTTTCGGCCCGGGAAACCGCAAGGCATTATCATCACCTCCTGGATTATATCGCCGGGAAATTAGGACGGGAAATCCAGCTTGTTCAACGCAAGACTTACGGGGAAATAAATGAACTTATCGGTTTGGGGCAGATTGATTTAGCCTTCATTTGTTCAGGACCCTATGCAATCGGGAAAGAAAAATACCGCTTCGAAGCGCTAGCCATGCCTCAAGTGCGTGGTTCCTATCTTTATCAATCCTACTTAATCGTCAACAAAGACAGTCCTTTCCAAAGGCTGGATGACCTTACGGGCAAGATTTTTGCATTTACGGATCCGGAATCAAATACCGGAAAACTGGTTCCCACTTACTGGCTGAGGCAGCAAGGAGAAACACCGGAGACATTTTTCCAAAAGACCATTTATACATACAGCCACGATAACTCTATTATGGCAGTAGCGAAGTCGCTGGTGGACGGTGCTGCGGTTCACGGACAAATCTGGGAATATTACAACCACAGGAATCCGACGTTTACATGCAAGACCCGGATTATAAAAAAATCAAAGGCCTTTGGAAATCCACCGGTTGTGGCTTCAGCGCACCTGCCGAATCAAATGAAAGACCGTATTCGCAAGTTACTTTATAATATGCACCAGGAGCCGGACGGAAAAAGGATTCTTGACGAATTGATGATTGATCGTTTTATAGCGCCAAAAGAGAACTGTTACCATCCTATTTTAGAGATGAATCAGGATTCGAAATCATAGAATATCTAATCCATGCGACTGAAAAGTTTAAAAAGCAAATTAGTGATTTCAGTTTTCGCGTTTGTTATCGGCAGCGGATTGATCATATCACTGATGGAAACCCATCGCTTCAGCAAAAGCCTGCATGAAGACACAATCATTCAGGGAGAATATCTGGCCCAGGCAGTGGCCCTTGAAGCCACCAACAAAATCCTGATCAATGATTTGATCGCACTGCAAAATCTTCTCAACCATCAACTCAAAAGCAACCCTTCAGTCGCTTATCTTTTTGTGATGAAAAACGGCCAGATCCTGGCCCATACCTTTTCGGACGGCATCCCAATAAACCTGATTGATATCAATACACCCAAAGACAATGAACAGAGCAATTTCAAACGAATTGTGACAGATCAAGGGGAATACTATCACGATATCGCCTGGCCCATTTTTTCCGGCAAAGCCGGCGTCCTACGAATTGGGTTTTCCGAAAAACCTCACCAATCCAAGGTCGCAAAATTATGGCTCCAGATGATCGCCTTTACCCTGGGGATTCTTATTCTGGCCATTGCCACCAGCTTTCTTTTTATTAAACGGATTACAAAGCCGCTTTCAGCTCTGGCCGAAGCCGCTGAAAAAGTAGACGAAATGAATCTGGAATTAACAGTGGAACCGGTGGGACCGGATGAAGTCGGTCGGTTGACCACGGCATTCAACAAAATGATCGGCCGCATCAGGGACTACACCCGGCGGATTGAAAATAATGCGCTGGATCTGGAACGCGCCCAAAGTCAAACAATACGTTCATTTGAAATTATTCGGAAAATCTGGAACCAGGATAATTTGAAGGATGTTAGCCTCTATTTAATTAATAAGTTGCAGAAGATCGTCGTCTGCAGTGAACTGGCACTTTTTATTTTCAGCAGCAACAAAGAGGTGCTTTTCGTTTTTTCAGAAAGCGAGATCAAAAGACCTAAAAAGGAATCTTTTGAATCCGCCCTGCCCGTATTGACCCAGCTAAAGGGTTTTACCTACCTGAATAAGGATGCATTCAGCCCTGCCCTAGTGCCGGGTTCTTTTCATTCCGCAATCCAAATTGCGACGTTTCCGATTAATCATGAGAACCAACTCCTCGGTGCACTCCTGGTTGCCTGTCCCGGCGGTTGCACTTGTGAAACCAAAGAACAGGATGTGATCGGTTTAATACTGAAGCATTCATCCAGAGCAATTCGGCGGGCGATTTTCCGGGAAGAAGAAATGCTCAATATTGCGCGACACGTCGATGTCACCACCGCATACTGCGGAATTGTCGGCAAAGATCCCAAAATGCAAAGCATTTATAAACTGATCGAGGATATTGCCCCCACCGACACAACGGTGCTGATACAGGGTGAAAGCGGCACCGGCAAGGAATTGGTGGCCGGCGCCATCCATCAACAAAGCCTTCGCAAAAACAATCCATTTATCGTCATAAATTGTTCGGCCTATCCGGCCACACTCCTGGAAAGCGAGCTTTTCGGTCATGAAAAAGGCGCATTTACCGGCGCCGTCAGACAAAAAATAGGCCGTTTCGAGCAGGCTCACGACGGAACTGCTTTTTTAGACGAAATCGGCGAAATACCTTCATCATCTCAAATCAAATTGCTGCGCGTGCTGCAGACGCAAAAATTTGAGCGTATCGGTGGCGAGCAAACAATATCGGTCGATGTGCGAATCCTGGCCGCCACCAACAAGGATCTGCTGCAGGAAGTCAAAGACGGCAATTTCCGTGAGGATCTATACTATCGACTAAATGTCATTCCCATTAATCTGCCACCGTTAAGTGAGAGGCGCAACGATATCCCCTTGCAGGCCCGGTATTTCATGCGGCGGTTCGCAGCCGAGCAAGGAAAAGATATCGATGAGTTTAGCTCCGAGACCATGCGGCTGCTTCTCAACTACGCATGGCCCGGCAATGTTCGCGAGCTTGAAAACTGCATCGAACATGCCGTGGTGCTGGCGCCCGGCAAACGGATTGAAGCCTCGGATTTGCCCAGCGGGCTTCATCTATCAGCTGATGTTGAAGTAACTGATAGGACGGAAACCGGAACCATCAAAGATAACGAGGCCAAGCTTCTCAAAGAAGTTCTGGCTGACTGCGACTGGAACAAAAAGGAAGCCGCCAGGCGCCTGGGCATCAGCCGCAATACGCTATACCGCAAACTAAAGAAATATCAGATCAGTCCACCAACCATTCATTAACCATTGCCTTGTTTACGCATTTTTATTCGAGGAATTCATAGAGCAAATTCCTAAAAATGGGCGTGCCTGCTATAGGTGTATTCACCTGTTCCGATGCGCCATCCTAAAAAAAGTGTGTCATTGTGGCACACATATATCATATTAAATTTATTGCCAATTCAAAATTCGCGCATTTTTGTGTGCCATATCGCCGCACAAGTCATTAATATTATCCCGCCTGTTACCTAACCTGTCTGCTGAAAATTCAAAAATTCGGTGTTTGCGACACATCAAATGAAGTAATAATTGTTTTAAATTCAATATCTTATGCGGTGGTTGCTTGGGCAGCCTTGATTTTTACAAGAATTAATCGTCGCTGCCCACAAATGGCACGGCATTTGCCTATATCGTATTGACCCCAAATGTCCCCAAACCATGGTGCCGTTCAAAATTTAGGTCAAGGGGGGAGCCCGCTAACCGATGAAAAAAGAGGTTGTAGTGCTCGACACAGATCAAAAGCAAGGGAATAACCTCTGTCGCTTTTTGATAGACCACCAATATGAGACCGCCCCTTTAAATTCGCTAAAAGCTTTGGATGATTATTTAGAGCAAAGCGAATGCCGGGCCCTCATTATGAATCTGGATAACATATCGGTGACCAATAAAATTCTGAAACAATTTAAGGCAAAAAATCCTCTGATCAACATCATTGCCGTCTCTGAACGTCAATTTCATCCCGAATTAGAGGAAGCCTTAAGAGAATACATCTCGGTTTGTCTGGCAAAGCCGGTAGATACGGATGAATTAATGTACTGGCTGAAAACAATTTTCCAAAACAATAATAAGCCTGAAGGTTAATCTACTTACCTCAACCGTTTTACCAGAATTATTTAAAATAATTTAGCTCGTGTAACACCTATTAAATTTTGAGCAGTTTCACCAACCAAGGAGGGAAACATGAAGGGAAAAATTCTTGCAACAATTTTACTCTTGAGCCTCATAGCGCTGCTTTTGTCAGCCTGCGGCGCCGAGCAGCCGATCGATGTTGCGGCCGTCACAGCCCAGCCGAAAGCATTTGTCGGCTCGGACACCTGCAAGATGTGTCACCTGGAGCATTATGACTCCTGGAAGATGACCATGCACAGCCGCATGCTCCAGGATGCCAAAAAGAACCAGGACGCCATCATTGTACCGATCGTTGAAAAGACAATTCGTGAAGACCTGGCCAAGATAGAAAAAAAGCTCAAGGTGCCTTCGGATCAGGTTTACGTCCCCAAGTTGGACGAGATCCTGTACACCATTGGCAGCCAGTGGAAGCAGCGTTTTCTGGTAAAAAAAGACGATACCCTGTTCATCTCGCCGATCCAGTACAACGCGGATACCCATCGCTGGGTGAATTACCATGAGAAAGACTGGGACAAACGGCCCTGGCTGTTGAAATGCGGCGGTTGTCATGCCACCGGTGTCGATCTGGAAAAAAATACCTTTATGGAACCGGGCGTCTCCTGTGAAGCCTGCCACGGCAAAGGCTCCTGGCACGCGGCCCTTCCCAAGACTGCAGTCTTCGAAAAACGCCAGACCATTATCAATCCGGCCAAGCTGACCATGGGCGTAGCAACTCAAATTTGCGGGTCCTGCCATAACCGGGGCAAGGCCACAATGAAAAAAGGAGCCGGCTGGCCGGTGGGCTATGCACCCGGCAAGGCGCTTTCCGCTTACTACAAATCGACTTCTTTTGAAGGCGGTGATGTCAAGCATGTCTACGCTAACGAATTTTCCAAGGGCCATCACCAGCAATTTATCGACTGGCAGCAATCGAAACATGCCTTGGAAGGGGTGACGTGTACCTCCTGCCATTTCGTGCATCAGATCGGCATGGCGCCAACCCGTTCACAAACTTACGCGGCCGGCTCCGGCCAGTGCTTTGAATGCCATGTGCAGGTCAACCAGAACATGGCTCATTCGATTCATTCCTTTGCCAACTGCGTGGGGTGCCATATGCCAAGGATTGCCAAGAGTGCGGAATCCGGCGATATCCACAGCCATACATTTGTAACCCTGTTGCCTGAGGATACGCTTAAAAACCCGAAGGTGCCCAACTCTTGTCAGACCTGCCACAAGCACAAAAACGAAGATCTTGAAAAGCTCAATGAAGAATGGAAAGCCCTGGCGAAACTTCCCAAACCCGTGGGACAGCCCATTGAACCCATCGGATATAAACGAGCCAAGTAATTGTGCAGGAGTCTGATATGAAAAAAAAGACAGCCATTCGAGCGGTGCTTTTTCTCTGCGCAGCCCTGCTGGCGGCAGGCGTCATGCTCCTGCCGCCGCCGGCTGCTGCCCAGGATGAGGTTACCTCCGCAATCCGTCGTTACAAGGATCGCGAAGCCAGCACCGGTTATTATGAGGAATATGAGGCCAAACCCCGACGAGAGCGACCGTTTGTTGAAATACCCGGTGTCAGGCGGGGCATTTTTCGCTACAGCCCGGCAGCGGCAAAAGTGCGGATTCGTACCCGTCTGGCCGACTCCCACCAGGGAATCAAATTCTACAATAACCGCCGCTGTGAAGAATGCCATATCCAAGAGACCAGAGACCTGCACACGGTAAGGGCTAATTTGACCTGCCGGCAATGCCACGGCGGCGAGCCCATCGCCAGTAACGAACATTACTACTCACCCATGAACCCGATCCGCCGCCACGCCTATGTTTGCGCCAAGTGCCATGAGGGTTCCAGTGCGTCGTATGCCGGTTATGTGGTGCATGAACCCAATCCGGCCCTGGCCAGCACCTTCAAAAATTTTCCGGTACTGTCCGTGGCTTTCTGGGCCATGGTGGCCATTGCGGTGGGCACCTTTGTGCTGTTTCTGCCGCACACCATCATGTGGGGCATCCGAGAACTGTTCATGAAAAAGGAGAAAACAACCCGTGAGTCCGACAGCCAAGACAAGGATTAAAAGGTTTACGCCCCTGCAGTGCCTGTTTCATCTGCTGCTGATGCTCGCCTTTCTGACCCAGGCCGCCACCGGCCTGTCCAGGATGTACGGTCAAACATCCTGGGGCTATAATCTGGGAGCATTGTTCGGCGGATATGATGCCGCCCGCACCGTACACATCTACGTGGGAATTATCTTGATCTGCGGGATGGCGCTGCATGCGCTGTATATGTTGCTAAAAATAAACTGGCGCGGCTTCCCCGGCAGCCTGTTTGGACCGGATTCGCTGATCCCAAGGCCAGCCGATATCAAGCATTTTTTCCAGCATATCGGCTGGTTTTTAGGATTCGGCAAGCTGCCGGAGTTTGACCGCTGGGGATACTGGGAAAAATTCGATTACTGGGCCGTGTTCTGGGGGATTACAATTATCGGCGTCACCGGCTTGATAATGGCCTTTCCCTATGTCTCGACCCGCTATATGCCTGGCTGGGGTTTGAATGTCGCCTTCTGGATCCACCGCATCGAGGCCCTCCTGGCCATGGGGCATCTGTTTATTATTCACTTTTTTATCGCCCATCTGCGGCGCCACAATTTCCCCATGGACCACACCATGTTTGAGGGCAGCGCCGACCTGGAAGCCGCGCAGCATGAAAGACCGGCCTGGATCTCCCGGCTCAGGCAAGGCGGTGAATTGGATGGGGTTCTGGTCTCCGAGGCCATGCCGCTGCAACGGGTGATTGCCTATGTATTCGGATTTGCCGCGGTGGCCGCCGGGTTGTTTCTTCTGATCGGCGCCCTGATCAACGTTCGCTACATTTCATGGTAAAAAGCAGAGGGCTGCATTGGCAATAAGGGAGGTTATTTTTACCCAATGTTGCATTGGGGTTTAGTTAAGCGATGTACAACCTCGAAAATGATTAACTCCTTGGTTTTCAAAAAAGGCAGGTCAGAATTGACCCTGCCTTTTTTGATATGGAATTCCCCATCACATTGACTTAAGTCAATGTGATGGGCCGGCATTTTCGCAATATTCTGTTTGATCCATGCAAGGGCCGGTGGTTTTTCGCTCAGCGCTCTGTTCTCGGCGGGACGCATTATCGAATGCCGTCGGCCGTCTTTTTAAAATACAAGGAAAAAACTAGTGCACATTAACCCTGTCAAACAGGACATCTTTTATTTGATATTGCTGTTTTTAATTGTCATCGGCCTGCCTTTCGGCATCCGGGCCTATGACCGTCGCCTGCAACCCGTTCAATACATCGCCGGAGCACAGGAATTTACTCTCACCGGGCATGCCGGCAGGGGCTGGGTTCTGGGTGAGGTCCGGGCCAACGACATCATATCCCTGTGGCGGGATGACGGGCCTCTGGTAAAACCGGTAATCGAAGTGTCTCAAGGCGATCAGGTCGTGCTAAAGCTGCGCAGCGCCGATGTGACCCACGGCTTCAGCCTGAAAGCCTTCGGTATCTATGTTGCAAAGGGCATTCAACCGGGCAAGACGGTGTATGTGTCATTTACGGCCGACAAAGTCGGCCGGTTTATTTTCAGATGCACGGTCTTTTGCGGTGATATCCATCAACACATGCACGGAACGTTGATCGTCTATGAGTAAAAAAAAAGCCTTTTTCCTGATTCTGTTCAGCCTTGAACTGGCCCTGCTGATTCCCCTTGGCATTTCCCAGCTGCCGAAGACTGCCACGACCAGACACATTGCAATTGATGCCCGCCGGTTCGGTTACGCACCTTCACGCCTTGTAGTGAACAAGGGCGACATTGTAATCTTGCAGTTCTCTACCTCGGATGTCTCCCACGGTCTGCAGCTGGACGGTTACCCCATCGAACTGATTGCCAGAAAAGGCGTGACTTTCCGCAAGCATGACTGGCTTGAGGATAAAGGCCACCTGCATACCAACTGGAGCCGGGTGTCTTCCGTCAAATTCAGGGCGCGGCGGTCGGGAAAATTTATTTTTCGCTGCACCGAAACCTGCGGCAATCTTCACCCCTTCATGACCGGTGAGCTGATCGTCAGACCCAACACCCCGTATCATTTTTTCCTGGCGCTCTCTGTCTGGGTAGTATTTACCGCGTTTATCCTGATGCGTTTTAAAAACCCGGGCAGCCAGGACGGATTCAAACGGATAAACCTCCTTGAGACCTTTCCGTGGTTAAAAAGGCTGGTGAGGCTTCGCGGTTTTCAATTCTGGTTTCTTCTGCCCAATTTCATTGTATTTTATCTGTTTATTCTCAGCAGCCTGTGGGGCAGTCCTGTGGGCAACCGCAATATTACCATCGTCTTTGTCTGGATTCTGTGGTGGTTCGTTTTGAAGGCCATTCTTGTTCCGCTGGGGGGACGACTGTGGTGCCTGATGTGCCCGCTACCGGCCCCTGCTGAATGGATCTCACGCAAAAGCCTGACGGCGGTCTGGTATTTGAAAAAGCCCTTCCGCAGATTGCACCATCGTTATCTCGGCCTCCAAAAAGACTGGCCCCAAAAAATCAGGAACATCTGGCTGCAGAATATTCTTTTTCTGACTCTGATTTCTTTTGGCATGATTCTGATTACGCGACCGTTGGCAACGGCACTTATGTTTTTACTTATTTTGACGGGCACCCTGGTTCTATCTTTGATTTTCCGGCACCGGGTTTTTTGCCTGTATTTATGCCCGGTGGGCGGCTTTTTAGGCACCTATTCCATGGCCTCCATGACCGAAGTCCGCTCCATAGATCCCAAAGTCTGTGTCAAACACAAAGATAAATCCTGTTTTACCGGCGGTCCCGACGGCTGGGCCTGTCCCTGGAACCAGTATGTCGGCAATATGAGCCGCAACAACTACTGCGGGCTGTGTACCGAGTGCATCAAAAGCTGCCCCAAGGATAATGTCGGTATTTTCCTGAGACCGTTTGGCT
>Ga0255055_10000207_pt1 | contig 44952 bp, 39 predicted proteins | sample JV7_2_27_MG_FD_188633 | JGI IMG/M metagenome (GOLD analysis project Ga0255055, IMG submission 188633) | Seawater microbial communities from Jervis Inlet, British Columbia, Canada - JV7_2_27 | ecosystem: Environmental > Aquatic > Marine > Inlet | place: Canada: British Columbia | collected... | reverse complement strand
CTCACCGAGCGCTCGGTCTCTTGCGCGAGGTTCCCTTGGCGGCTCCGTCCCGAAAAAAGCGCAGGATAAAAGCTCCGCTGCGGAGCGTCAAGCCGGTCGTCGCGGCCGTCGCGGCCTTGCTGCTGGTGGTCTCGGTCTTCCATTTCGTCCACGGTGTCTACGGAGCCGGTCGATACGGCTTCGTCGATTTTCCCATCTTCTTGGCCCAGGCTCGCGAATTCCTGTCGAGCGGGGAGTTGTACGTCGACGCGGCAGACCCCGAGAACTACGCCCCGGCGGCGGCGGTCTACAAGTTCCCGCCGCTCTACGCGATGCTGCTTCTGCCGCTGGTCCGCGACGGCATCGAAGAGGGCGTCTTCTGGGGGCACTGGACGCTGCAGATCCTGCTCTACGCGGGGGCCGTCGCCATGCTCCTGGGCCTCTACGGGCGCCGCGCGGGAGCAGCCTTCTTCGTGATCGCCCTGTTCCTGGCGCTCAACTTCGAGCCCTTCTTCGAGACGCTCTGGCGGTTGCAGATCGAAACACCGCTGTTGTTCCTGCTGGCGCTGGCCCTGCTCCTGTCGCTCGCGCGACGTGACGCGTGGAGCGGTGTCGCGATCGGCCTGGGCGCCATGCTCAAGCTCTACCCGGCTTTCATGCTGCTCCACTTCGCCATCCGCAGGCGCTGGGCGGTTCTGGGCTGGTTCGCGGTGACGAGCGGACTGGTTCTGGTCAGTGCCTTGATCGTGATCGGTGTCGAGGAGTGCTCGGCCTACTTCTTCCGAATCCTTCCGCTGATCTCCCGCGAGGCACCGTCGGCCACTTCGGAGAATCTGTCGTTCGGCCGCTACCTGCAACAGTGGGCGGGCGCCGGACCAGAACTGGCCAGGAGAGCCGGCAAGGCGATCGCGCTCGCCATGGTCGTCGTGTCGGTCGTCGCGGTTCACCGCTCGGGCCGTGAGGAGAGCGACCGGGAACACGCCGCTGCCTGTTTCGCGCTCTTCGTTCCGCTCATGCTCCTCGCCCTCCCCAACAGCTGGGTCAATTACCAGCTCTTGCTGCTGCTGCCGTTCGTCGTTCTGTTGCATCACTGTCTGACGGTCGAGCGCCACGCGGCGCTGCCGGCCGTCGCTCTCGGTGTGGCCTACCTACCGACCCTGTTCTACTGGCCTTGCGAGGAGCCGTCGCTGCCCTGGCCGTGTGCCCAGACGCCGCAGTTTCTCGGGCTGTGGCAGCTTCCGCGATCGCTTCACGATCTCATGGTCGACCTGCGGCTGCTCAGCACGTTGATCCTCTGGGTTGCCCTGCTCTACGTCGTGACCCGGCGGCCGGGCCCCGCCCGCGGTCGCCCTGCAGACGACCTCGCGGGTGGCGTCGCGAGGTGACGAGCGATCAACCGCGGGGCATCGAGCGCAGGCGGAACTCCTCGACCTCTCGCGGTAGGTCTATGCGCATCCCACGGTCCTCGAGAAGCGCGGCTGCCGCCTGAAGACCGGACCAGAGGGCGGTTCCGGTCGATGCGATCGAGGGAAAGGTACAGTAGTTTCCGGCGAAGTAGACGTTTGGGTAGGTCCGGCTGCGCACGGGTGGGTTGCGGTAACCGCGTAGAAAGACCGGCGAGTACATCGGCAGGCGGGTGAGGTGCGACCAGAACGGCTGCAGCTCGAATCCGAACACGCGCCGGAAATCGTCGAGGTAGCCCGAGATCAGTTGCTCGTCGTCGCGCTGGAAGAAATGGTGGTCGCGACTCGGCACGTGGGTCACGAAGTTCAGACAGACGTCGCCCCGCTCGCCGATCGTGGGGTTGAGCGTCTCGAGCCGGAAGATTCCGCAGGCATTCAGATCCCGCGTCGGCAGATTCATCCAGTAGAACTCAGGCTGTACGATCTGGCGCGTGGCGCAGACGAAGGAGACGACGGCGGTGTAGCGGATCGTATCGAGAGCGGGCGTTCGGTCGCCCGGGGCCAGCGAGTGGTAAACCTCGGTCGGCACCGTGGTGACGACCAGGTCGGCGTCGATTTGCCGGCCGCCCTCCAGATCGACTCCGGCGAGTCGACCGTCTCGCTCGCGCAACCCGACGATTGAGCTGTTCGCGCACACGTGGATACCGAGCTCGTCGAGCCGCCGTGAGATGCCGTCGCAGAGGGTCTTGGTCCAGTTCGTGCCCGGGATGTACCCCAGCGGGGCGGAGCCTTCACGGAAATGTAGACGTGCGCCCAGCCAGGCGCCGCTGACCGCACTGCACGGTAGGCGAAACTTCAAATCGGTCAGCGACTCGAACAGGGTCTCCCGTACGCCGGGTCCGCCCCAGAGATCGACGAGCTCCCCGGCGCTCCGTTCGTGCCAGTCGCTCCAGTCGGATTTGGCGAAGCAACGCAGCATCAGCCGCACGAAACGCAGCTTGTCCGGGAATCGCATGGGAAAGCGCAGAAAGTCGAGCGGCCGTGAGAGATCGTACGCCCGATCCTGCATGCGGAACAACATGCGGATCTTGCGCCAACGCACATCGCCCAGCACGCCGATGTGATCGAGAAACCAGAGCAGCGTACGATCGCGGTGGAGGATGTGGTGGTAGGCCAGCGGGTAGAATCGCTCGCCGCGCTGGAAGGTGCCGGCCAGACCGCCGAGTGTCCCGCCCCGTTCGACGATGGTGACCTCGCACGCTCCACCCTGCGCCAGCGCCATGGCGGCGGCCATCCCGGACAGGCCTCCACCCAGCACGATCACCGAGGGCGTGTGCTTCTTCACCGCTCCTCCCGCCGGCGCCGTCCCGTGGCGACCCACTGGGGACCGTAGATCGGGTGCGATCGGATCGCGCGCCATGCCGCTGCAGAGCGGAACGCCGTCCACAGGTAGTAGTAGATCTTGGCGCCGAGAAGACAGAGGTGGAAGAGCGGGGTGTCGAAGAAGAGCTTCTTGACCGTCGATCCCCGCAGCAGAGTCTCCACTCTCGACACGGCGTTGTGGCGTGCGGGGCGGAAGCGCACCACGTGCTCCTCCGGCTGGGCGCCTCTCACGACGATGCGCGCGCGATCGTTCGTTCCGATACCCCTCGCGGCGCAAGTTCGCAGGTGGGCCACGCGGCCCGGATCGATACCCATACAGAGGGCCTGAATCGTGTCCAGCGCGACCGGATCGCTCGAGCACAGAATGCTGTCGGCGACACGCGGCCACCCCGACTTCGGCCCGTTGCCCTCCAGCCCGACGGTCCCGTCCATCAGGCACAGAGCGGGACGGATTACGTGGTTGAGGTCCGCGATCGCATCGTCGAGCACCAGGTGGTACTCGTGGCGCATCGTTGGCAGACATCCCCACTGATTCTTCAGCGCACCGGTGATCACGGTCTTGGCGTGGGTCTTCATCACGGGAACGGTGATCAAAATTGTGTCGCGCAGGATGCAAGGCACGGCGATGCGACGAAGGACGGCGTTGCCGGGAGCGTCGACGGTGACGGTCGGCTGGCGGCTCATGTTGACCCACCGCACGCCGTGGCGCCTGCAGACCTCCGCCATTCCGCTTCGGCGAAAGGCACGCTCGACGTTTTCCAGCACCTGATCGGCCTCAACGACGCAGATCTCGCCGACGTGTTCGCGCAGCTCGAGAATCAGCGATTCCACGACGAGTGGCGAGGTGATGGATCCCGGGATGAACAGGTCCCATCCGAGATTGACTTTGAGCGAAACGGGTGCGCCCTGTGGGAGCACCTCGTCGAAACGCGCGGCCTCCAGGGCGCGACGAACGGCCACGCGCACATCTCCGCGCACTTTTTCCAAGGCGACGATCGATTGCGGGTGTTGGCCCTGTGCCACGGTCATGACGGGCGACATTCTACGTGAGCCGTCGCTCGAACGCCGCCGGCGGGTTCCGGCCGGGCCGCGCATCGGTCCCCGTACGGCCGACGCTATACTCTATGCGCGGTCGGCGTCGCCGTTGGCCCGCGTACCGCGAGCCGGACGTTTGTCGAGAGGTGTCGCAGCAAGGTGTACCGGAACAGCAAAGTCATCGTCGTCATGCCGGCCTACAACGCCGATCGGACCCTGCGCCGGACCTACGAGGAGGTCATGGCGCAAGACTACGTGGACGGCATCATCCTCGTCGACGACGCCAGCCGCGACCGTACCGTCGAGATCGCCCGCGAGCTCGACGGCGTGACGCTCCACCGCCACGACAGCAACCGCGGCTACGGAGCCAATCAAAAGACCTGCTACAGACTGGCACTCGACGCGGGCGCGGACATCGTCATCATGGTGCACCCCGACTATCAGTACACGCCAAAGCTGATTCCGGCGATGGCTTCGATGATCGGCAACGGACTGTACGACTGCGTCATCGGCTCGCGCATCCTGGGGGGCTACGCGCTGCGAGGCGGCATGCCGTGGTGGCGCTACGTGAGCAACCGGTTCCTGACCCTCGTCGAAAACCTGTTGACCGGCGCCAAGCTGTCCGAGTACCACAGCGGCTTCCGGGGCTTTTCGCGCCGGGCGCTGGAGAGTCTGCCGCTCGAGGCCAACTCCGACGACTTCGTCTTCGATAACCAGATGCTGGCCCAGATCCTGTGGATGGGTTACGTCGTCGCCGAGGTGAGTTGCCCCACGCGCTATCACGCGGAGGCGTCGTCGATCAACTTCGGTCGCAGCGTGCGTTACGGTTTGGGCTGCGTGCTTACCGGGGTGCAGTATTTCCTGGCCAAGCGGGGATGGATCGCTCTCAAAAGGTTCCCCCGGGATCGATTGGCCTCGGTTCCGCAGAGCTGACGCGTGTCCGACCCGCCGCAAAGCGGTCGCTCGACCGACGGAGGCGCCCCCGCGGACAGCGCGCCACGGCCCGGTCCACTCGAACGCCGTTTCGCCCCGTTGCTCGCCGCGGTCTTGCTCGCGGGTCTGTTCGCCCGCGTCGTCTATACCTGGACACAGGCCGAGGTCGATCCCTGGTTCGCGGAGGCGGTGCTCGACGGCCGCTACTACCTCGATTGGGCCCTGGCTCTAGCCGAAGGCCGACCCGGGCCTGGTGGCGCCTACTACCTGGCGCCCCTCTACCCGTTCGTCCTGGCCGTCTGGATCAAGTGGTTCGGCAACGGCTTCGCGCTGCTCTACCTCGGGCAGCATCTGCTCACTCTGGCAAGTGCCGCTCTCATCGGGTTGGGTGGGCGCCGCGTTCTCGGCGCGGCCGGGGCCCTGGCCGCGTCGGCTCTGTTCGTCGCCCACCAGCCCTTACTCTTTTTTGCCGCACGCCCGTTGGGCGAGACCCTGGCCATCTTCCTGCTGATCGCGGCCCTGGCGGTGCAGTGGAGGGATCGCACCGGCCGCGGGCTGGTCTCCGGCCTGCTGGCGGGTCTCGCCGCGCTCGCGCGCCCCAACTTGCTCCTCGTGCCGCTGTGCTGGATCGGCGGCGAGATCCTCAGGCGGCGTTGGCGAAGAGCGTTGCTCCTCGTGGCCGGCGTGACCCTGATGCTGCTGCCGGCAACCCTGCGCAACGGATCGGCCTCGGGTCATTTCGTACCGGTCTCCTCCAACGGGGGCATGACCGCTTATCACGGCAACGGTCCCGGCGCCCGTGGCGTCTACACGCACCCGGCCGGGTTCTCGTTCGACCTCGGGCGACAGCGCGAAGAGGCGACCGAACAGGCGCGCCGTCGTTCCGGTTTGCCCCTGGACGACGTCGAGGCGGATGGCTGGTGGGGACGACAGGCCCTGGCCGCCCGGCTCTCCCGGCCGCTGGACACGGTCGGGCTGCTCGCATGGCGATTCGCCCTCGTGCTCGACAACCACGAGCACGGACTGGACTACTCGCCGGCTCTCGACCCCAATCCGTGGAGGCTGACCTTGCGGCTCGGTGGCGAGCGCGAGGTGGCGCTCGTCCCCTGGGCCCTGCTTCTCGCGCTCGCGGGAGCGGGCGTCGCGCTCGGCGGTCTTCGCCGAACGGGCGGGTGGCCGGTGTGGTCGGCGATCGCGGCCTGCGCGGCGACGCCCTTGCTGTTCTACGTGTCCAGCCGCTACCGGTTGCCGACAGCCGCCCTGATGACGATTCCTGCAGGCGCCGGCCTCGCGGCGTTGCCTGCCTGGTGGTCGAGGGATCGGGGGAGGTTTGCCCAGGCTCTCGTGGTCGCAGGCGTCTTGTTCGCCGTCTCGCTGTCGATACCGTCGTCCGAGCTGAAACGCATCGAACGCGCCGAGGGGCTGTCCAACCGCGCCGTGGCCCATCTTGGCGCCGGCCGGCTGGAGGCGGCGGAGGAGGATGCGAGGCGGGCGGTCACACTCGAGGGGGGCTCACCGAGACTGTGGTTCAATCTGGGAGCCGTGCTTACCTCGGGGGGGAATCTGGGCGAGGCGCGGGAGGCCTACGGCCGGGCGCTCGATCTGGAACCCGAGTTTGCCGAGGCCGCGGAGGGTCTGGCCTCTGCGTGGTGCCGGGAAGGCCGTTACGAGAATGCGGTGCCGCTCCTGCGTCGAGCGTTGTTCACCCGGCCCGACTGCGAGGCCTGCTGGAACACTCTCGTGGTGGCGCTGTACGCTTCGGGAGAGCTCGACGAGGCGCGCGACGCGGCGGGGCAGGCCAGTCGGGCCGGTGTGCAGCTCGACCCCGAGCTGCTCGCCCGGATCCGTGGCGGCGTGCTCGAGCGAGGGCCGGGAGAAACCGAGTGAAGGGTGGCGTTCGAACATTGGGCCGCGTGATCGGCACGGCCGCGCTCGCCGCAGCCGCAGGCTGCGGATCGACCGGGGTCTCCGACACGGGCCTGGTCGGCACGTGGGTTCGGGAATCGCGCGCCGGCGGACGCTCGATCATCAGGATCCAGAAGGAGGACGAGTCCTATCGGTTCTTCGTCGATCGCTACGCGCCGGACGGAGCGCACGTGCTGCGCTGCCCACAGGAGGGAGCCTGCGCGCTCTACGACGGCGACGCTCCCACCTACGAGATGGCCTTTCGCGCTTTCTCGCGGCCGGGCTCGGAGGCGCTGTTCGTGGCGTGCAGGGGCCGGCCGCTCTCAGGAGGCGGAACCCCGATCCAGTACGTGAGCGAGATCACGGCTGAGTCGGGTGGCGTCGAGCTGACGGTGCGCAGGATCGAGCTGAACGGCTCGCCGCACCGGGAGGGGGAGCGACGGTATCGAAAAGAATCGGACGGCACTCGCCGGTGATCGGGCGATGATCGAGGAACGCGGACAGGACGAGCGGCTCGGCGGTCTGGAGACCGCGCTAGGGTACTGCTTCAAGGATCGCGCACTGCTGCTGAAGGCGTTGACCCACCGTTCGCACAGTCACGAGCGCGGTCGGGAAGCCGAGGACAGCTACGAACGGCTGGAGTTTCTCGGTGACGCGTTGCTGGGTCTGTTCGTGGCGGATTGGCTATTCCGGCACGACGAGACCGCTCCCGAGGGAAGTCTCAGCCGTCGAAGACAGATGGTCGTGCGCACGTCGACACTCGCGGCCATCGCACGAAGCATCGGCTTGGGCGACGCGATCCGGCTCGGACGCGGTGAGGAGCTCACCGGAGGGCGAGGCAAGACCTCTCTGCTTGCCGACGTCTTCGAGGCCGTGCTCGGAGCCGTCTACCTCGACGGCGGTATCCGGCCTTCCCGGGCCTTCGTCCGGAGGCATCTGGGACGGACATTGCTCGAAACAGGGAAGGGAGAACGCCGCTCCGACGACTACAAGACGCGGCTGCAGGAGGAAATCCAGGCCCAGTTGCAGCGCACACCCGGCTACCGTATCGTTTCCACGACCGGACCGGCCCACGCCTTGCGTTTCGAGGTCGAGGTGCTGGTCGATGGTCGCGTGCTGGGCCGCGGCACCGGATCCAACCGAAAACGAGCGGAACAGGACGCCGCGCGGCAAGCTCTCACCGCGCTGGAGACGCCGGACGAATGACAGGTCATCACACCATGAAGGGATCGGACTGGTCCGTCACGATGTTGCTCGTCGCGCTCGTGACGGCGGGGCCGGCCGCCGCGCAGGAAGAGGTATTGCTCAACGCCCAGTCGGGCGGCCTGCTTCCCATCGAGAACGAGTCGACCCTTCGTGTCGTCGGCGTCGCGGGCACGATCGCCCTTCGTGCGGCCCGGGAAGGACAGCTGATCTACGAGGCCCGCTCGCTGGACAACCGCCGGGAGGAGAGAGCGGTGGCGTTGTGGTTGCGCGGGCGGGTTCTCGAGCTACGCCCGCTGGACGAGGCGGTGCAGGAGCGTTTGTTGATCGAGCTGGCGGTGCCGCCGGGGTTGGCGGCGGAGTTGGATCTCGTGGACAGTCGGGTCCAGATCGCGGGATTGAGAAGCGATCTCGTCATTCGCGGCGCGGGTCTCGACATCGACGCACGAGGCATCTACGGCACGGTCGACGCCGCGATCGACGAGTCCGTCCTGAAGCTCGACGGCACCGACGACGACGTCAACGTGGACGGCGGATCGCTCGAGCTGACACTCAAACGGATCGGTGGCTACGCGACGCTGTCTCTGGCCGACAGTGAGGCGAGTGTGGAGACCGTCCAGGGCGCGGCCGACATCGACCTGGAGAACAGCGTGCTCGTCGCCAGCAAACTGGAGGGTGGGATCCGGCTCTCGGCGCGCGGCGGTAAGGTGGAGCTGGCAGAGGTCAAGCGAGAAACCGACCTGCGCCTGGAGGAGGCGCCGCTCGTACTTTCGGACGTAATCGGCCGGGCGACGATCGAGTCCGACAGCGACGTCCAGTTCGACCGACTGCGAGCGAACATGACGATCACCAGCTTCGGCGGAAGGATTCGGGGATCGGGTAACACCGAGCCGACGGTGGTTACGACCGACCGCTCGGAGGTAATCCTCGACCAGCTGCAGGGGAAGCTGGCCCTGAGCGGTGACGGTTTGACGATCGTCCTGCGAGATATCAAGGGCGATACGACGGTTCAGGCCACGTCTTCCAATGTGACGATCGAAAAGGCCAGCGGCACGCTGGATATCCAGACCGACTTCGGCGACATCCGCGTGCAAGACGCTTCCAACGCGTTGAAGGTGATCAGTCGCGACGGCGACGTGATGATCACCGGTCACAGTGGGTCGCTCGAGCTGCACGCCAGCGGAAACCAGGTCGAGGTCGCCTGGAGCGAGATCGCGAAGGAGCAGAATCAGGTCATCGAGAACGACAACGGTGACGTCACCCTACGGTTCCCGGCGAGAAGCGCCTGTCGTGTGGAGGCCGAGTCGAGTTTCGGTCGGGTGCGATCCGACCTGCCCACGGTTCGCGTCAGCGACGACGAGCGCTTCGCCTCGGGCACGCTGGGTAACTCGAACCGGCCGATGATCCAGGTCAAGTCGGCAGGCGACGTGCACATCACCGCGGGTCAGGCCAACCCGGAGCGCTAGTAACGCGGGATGGAAGGATCCACCGAAATCGACCAAGCGTCGATTCCCCCGCTCAGATTCCGCGCCTTCGAGAAGCCGTGCCGTCGCAGGAGCTCGACCGCCTGCGCACTCCGCGCCCCGACGTGACAGTAAACGACGATTTCCTGGCCGCGATCGAGCTCGTCGACGCGGGCTCCCAGTTCATGTAGCGGAATCAACGTGGCGCCCTGGAGACGGCAGATCGCCCACTCCTGCTGCGTTCTCACGTCGAGCAGCGTCGGGCGCTCGCCGCCGTCCAGGCGCCGCCGTAGCGAGTCGACGTCGATCTCTCCCGCCGACTCCGGCGATGGGACCTCCGCGGCGACACCGCAAGCCGCTTCGTAATCGATCAGTTCGCGGATGGACGGACTCTCGCCGCACACCGGGCACTGCGGATCCTTGCGAAGCTTCAGCTCCCGGAACCTCATCTCCAGGGCGTCGAGGAGCATCAGCCGGCCGATCAACGGCTCGCCGCGTTCGAGGATCAGCTTGATCGCCTCGGTGGCCTGCAACGATCCGATGATGCCCGGAAGGATGCCGAGGACACCGCCCTCCGCGCAGTTGGGCACCGCTCCCGGCGGCGGCGGCTCGGGGTAGAGGCAGCGGTAGCACGGACCCCTCTTGGCCCAGAACACGGAGACCTGACCCTCGAAGCGAAAGATGCTGCCGTACACGTTGGGTTTTCCCAACAGAACACAGGCGTCGTTGACCAGATAACGTGTGGGAAAGTTGTCCGTCCCGTCGATCACCAGGTCGTAGTCGCGCAGGATCTCGAGTGCGTTGTCCGAGGTCAGGCGAACCGCGTGCGTGTCGACCGTGACGTGAGGGTTGATCTCCTCGATCCGCCGACGGGCGAGATCGAGTTTGGGACGGCCGATGTCCGGCGTCCCGTAGAGCACCTGGCGTTGCAGGTTGCTCAGGTCGACGACGTCGAAGTCGACCATTCCGATGCGTCCGACTCCCGCGGCCGCGAGATAGATACCGAGTGGCGAGCCGAGACCTCCGGCCCCCACCACGAGGGCGCTGGCGGCGCGTAGGCGCAATTGCCCCTCGACACCTACCTCGGGCAACGTCAGGTGCCGGCTGTAGCGCGCGATCTCCTCGGGGGCGAGCGCGCCGGATCGGTCCGGGTGGTCGGACAAAGGGCTCCTCTTCCGCGCGGTCTCTTCATTGTGCAGACCGCGGCAGGCTTTTGCAATCGGCCTCCGAAAGCTATAGTAGAATCTCCCGTTCCATCCGGGTCTTTCATTTTCGGTCAGATGCAACTCGAATCGCGGAGAACGGACTTGAGGCCGGTCGTGCTCACGGTCGCCGGCTCGGACAGTTCGGCCGGCGCGGGAATCCAGGCCGATCTCAAGACCATCGAGGCCAACGGTGGCCGCGCGACCACGGTGATCACTGCGGTGACGGCGCAGAACACGCGCGGCGTCATCCGGGCGGATGCGCTGCCCGGCGAATGGGTCGAGGCCCAGCTCGACGCGATCTTCGACGATCTCGCGGTGGCCGCCGTCAAGAGCGGCATGCTTGCCAACGCCGAGATCATCGAAGTGGTCGCCCGGGTGCTTCGCGCTCGACGACCCGCGCACTACGTCTGTGATCCGGTGATGCGCTCGACCGGTGGCCGCGCGTTGCTGGGCAGCGATGGAGTCGATGCGTTGCGCCGCGAGATCCTGCCGATCACGACGTTGATCACACCGAATGTGGCCGAGGCGGAGAGCCTCTCGGGTCTGCGAATTCGCGATCTGGACGATGCCGAGAAAGCCGCACACGTAATTCGTGAGTCGGGAGCGCGGGCCGTATTGGTCACCGGGGGCCATCTGGAGGCCGAACCGGGGACCGATCTGCTGGTCGACGACGAGGGTTCGAGGACCTTTCGGGCCGCCGTGGTGGAGACGCCGCACACGCACGGGACGGGATGCGTGCTGGCCACGGCGATCGCCACCTCTCTGGCGCTGGGCCGTGGCCGGGTCGAGTCGATCGAGCTGGCCAAACGATTCGTGACAAACGCGATCCGCCACGGGTCGGACCCGGGTGGCTCAGGCAGCGGAGCGCTCGATCCGCTCTATGTGCTTCGCGAAGAACGGCCGTCCACGGTGGCTCGAGCAAAGACGCCGTCGCGCGGCACTCCGAGCTGAGTCGGGAGACGCGCCGTGTCCAACGAAATCCGAGCTTCCGAAACGATCGTCGTCGGGGCCGGCATCATCGGTCTGTCGCTGGCCTACGAACTTCTGCGCCGGGGACGCCGGGTCACGGTGCTGGAGCGAGACCGCCCGGGTCATGGTTCCACCTGGGCCGCGGGCGGGATGCTGGCTCCCGTCGCCGAAGCGGAGGTCGACGAGCCGGAGGTCATCGGTCTGGGTCTCGAAAGTCTCGAACGCTACGCAGAGTTCGTGGCAGGCGTGGAGAGGGTCTCGGGCATTCGGGTCGGGTACCTTGCCGAGGGCACCTTGCTGGTAGCGGTCAACCGGGACGACCGCGAGGAACTGCAGCGAGTCGAAGAGATCCTCTGCCGCAAGCAACTCGAGGTCGAGCGTGTCGACGGCGATCGTCTGCGCGAGGTCGAGCCCCACTTCTCGAGTCGAGTCCTCGCGGGAGTCCGGATCGGCCGGGATCACCAGGTCGACCCGCGCCGGCTGGTCGTGGGCCTGCAACGCGCGATCGAGGAGCTCGGGGGGCAGGTGCTGGGCGGAATGACGGTCGAGCGCATCGTCGAGAGGGGAGGCAGCATTCGGTCGGTGAGTGGACGACGCCCCGGAGGAGAGTCCTTCGAGTGGGCCGGATCCGAGGTCGTGCTCGCCGCGGGGGCCTGGAGCTTCGAGGGAATCGAACTACCAATCGCCGACCCGGGGCTGCGACCGGTCAAGGGCCAGCTCGTTCGCGTTCGTGGCGAGCGCCTGCTGAGGCACGTCGTGAGGACGCCCGACGTCTACCTGATTCCTCGGGAGGACGGCGAGTTGCTCATCGGCGCGACGATGGAGGAGATGGGGTACGACCAATCGGCCACTGCCGGAGCGGTGATGGATCTGCTGCGTCACGCCTGGGAGGTGCTGCCCGCGATCTACGATCTCGAGCTGAGCGAGATCTCGGTCGGTCTGCGATCCGCCGTCGAGGATCAGCGGCCGGTGATCGGAGCGACCGCGATCGACGGGCTCTACCTGGCACTGGGACACCACCGCAACGGCATCCTGCTTGCGCCCGCCTCGGCGCATCATCTGGCGTGCTGGATCGTGGAAGGACGCGCGCCGGCCGAGCTCGAGCCATTCTCGCCACGACGCCTCACCGTCGGCCGATCGCCGGCGCGGGGAAGAGAGACGACCGATTCCGAGGCGGAGAGGGTGAAACGATGAGCGATGCGAGAATCGAAGCCGTGACGATCCGCGTCAACGGCGAGATACGGCCGCTGGGCGCGCGCCTGGTTTCCGGGCTACTGCGGGAGCTGAGCCTGGACCCGCGGGGCGCTGGGGTTGCCGTCGCCGTCAACGGCGAGATCGTCTCGCGCGGGAATTGGGGAACGTACGAGCTGGATCCGGACGACGAGATCGAGATCGTCGGCGCAGTCCAAGGGGGATGAAGATGTCGCACGAGCGAGAGCACTGGCAACTGGCGGATCGCGAGCTCGGCTCGCGTCTGCTGCTGGGAACGGCGCGCTATCCGAGTCGCAAGACGATGCTGGAGGCCCTGGAGGCGTCGGGAACCGAGATCGTTACCGTGGCCCTACGGCGTGTCGGCACAGGCGGCGGGGCCCAGAATCTCTACAACGTCCTGCGCGAGAGGGGCTTCTCGTTGTTGCCCAACACGGCCGGGTGCTACTCGGCCAGGGATGCGGTACTGACGGCGGAGCTGGCTCGCGAGGCCCTGGAGACCGACTGGATCAAGCTCGAGGTGATCGCGGACGATGAGACGCTGCTCCCCGACATCGAGGGGCTGATGAGCGCGACTCGCACCTTGATCGAGCGCGGCTTCACGGTGCTGCCCTACACCAACGACGATCCCGTGGCGGCCGCGAAGCTGGAGGAGCTGGGATGCGCGGCGGTGATGCCGCTCGGAGCCCCGATCGGTTCGGGTCTCGGCATTCGCAACCCGCACAACATCGAGCTGATCCGCCGGCGCGCCACGGTGCCGGTGATCGTCGACGCCGGAGTGGGCACCGCTTCCGACGTCACGGTGGCGTTCGAGCTAGGGTGCGACGCCGTGCTGCTGAACTCGGCCGTAGCGCGGGCACGCGAGCCGGTGCGCATGGCACGCGCGGTGCGGCACGCGGCCGAGGCGGGGCGCGAGGCATTCCTGGCGGGGAGGATCCCGCGCAAGTTCTACGCCGAGGCCTCGTCGCCCGCGCAGGACCGCATCGACGTCTCGGGTACCGCCGAGCGGGTTCGAACCGGCGATTGACCGGTCGAAGGACTCGCGCGAGGAACAACCAGTTGGACGACTCGACGGTTCTCCCGCGGCTGATGCTGGTGACCGACCGACGGCGCGTGCGGGCGCGAAATCTGGTCGAGTGGATCGCCGAGGCCGTGGGCGGGGGTGTGGGCATCGTCCAGTTGCGGGAAAAGGACCTGCCAGACGACGAGCTTCGCGAACTGGTCGTACGCGTGCGCGATGCGGTGCCCGAGTCGACCTGCGTCGTCGTCAACAGCAGCGAGCGCGTGGCGCGTACGCAAAAAACCGGCTTGCATCTTCCGGCGGCGGCGACGACGCCACGCGTGCTGCTCGAAGGTCTCCGTCCGTTCCGACCCTTCGGGCGTTCGGTGCACGACGAAAAAGAGGCGGCGCGGGCGATGCGGGATCGGCCGGACTACCTCGTTCTTGGCCATATCTACCGCAGCGCGTCGAAGCCGGGGAGTCCGGGCCGGGGGCTCGGGCTGCTCGACGCCGTCTGCCGGGCGGTCGCCCCCGTGCCCGTTTTCGCCATCGGCGGGGTCACGGTGGGGCGTATTCCCGAGGTGATTCACGGTGGAGCCTACGGGGTTGCGGTCTGTGGCCCGATCCTGACCTCGAACGATCCGCGTCGGGTGGCCCAGGCCATGTCGCTCGCGCTCGAGGTGGCCGTCGGGAGAGTGTAAGGATCCGCGAAGGATTAACTCCCCGGTTCTGGGCGTCTCGACGCCCAGAACCGGGGAGTTAATCCTTCGCGGATCCCAAGCTCCCTCAGAGGTCGATCGAAGCCACGCGCACGCGTGAACTCTCGCCGGTTTCCGTCCAGGTCACGTAGAGCCGCTCGTCGAGCAGTGCGGTGCGGGGGAAGCCGGAAGATCGTCCGCCGCCGGTCCTGCCCGGCGAGGGCAGCGCCTCGATCGAGCCGTCGGGGCGGAAGAGGCTCAGGCGCACCTCGGCCTCGTCGCCATCCGTCTCGAGCCAACTGACGACCGCGAACCCATCGGGCGTCATCTTGACGTCGACCCGACCCAGGGGCTTCCCCGCGTCCAAGCGGACGGGGTCGGAAAAGGTGCGACCCGCATCATCCGAGAAAGCGGCCATGACACGCGGTGACTCGCCGGCCTCGGTGTGCCAGGCCACGGCAACTCGGTTCCCGAGGGCGTCCAGCGCCGGTCCGTTGACCGGACAACCGCCGATCTCCCAGCCGTCGGCGTGGAGCGTTCGAGGCGGTTGCCATCCCTCGCGTGTCAAGCGTGCGGTACCGATGTCGCGGATCTCGCCCGCGGCGTGATCGCGGTAGGCGACGATCACCGTTTCGCCCGCGGTCACCGCGGCGGTCTGACAACAGGTGCACACGTCGTCGTCAATGATGCTCTCTTCTCCGAGCGTTCCTTCGTGCCAGCGGCGGTGCCTCAGGCTCATCCGGCCGCTCTCTCCGGAGAGATCGCGACCGTCGAGCCAGACGATCTCCACCGCACCTGAGACGCGAGGCACGAGCGAGACGAAACCGTACTGGGCCGATGCGTCGGAAGAGGCGGGCCTGACCGGCGGGCTCCACGTCACCCCTCGATCCGCCGAGACGCTGAAACGGAACCCGTAGGAAAACGAGGCCCCTTCTTCCCGGACGAGCCATTGAGCGGCGATCGATCCGTCGGCGAGGACCGCGAGTGAGGGAAAATCGGCCCAGTTGACGAATAGCGCGTCGCTCTCGACGATCGTGTTCGGCTCGCTCCAGGAGCCGTCGCTGAATGTGGCAAAACGCAGACGCGGCGGATTGACGTCGTCGTCCTCGATCCAGCTGAGGTGAACGGACTGGTCATCGGCGACGAGGTTCGAGACGGTGGCCGGGCGGGAGGTCGGCGGATCCGCGCTCACCACGCGCCGGCCTCCGGACGGTTCCACACCACAGGCGGGCAAAACGGCGAGCAGCGCAACGAGCAGCCCACGGGTCGAGCGACGAGGTTGTTTTCTCAAGATTTCTCCCTTCCGGCCGAGCCCGCGATCGACCGCTCGATCGCGCGCTCTGCTCTGTGCAGTCGTGGTCGCAAGTCGTCTCGGCCGAGGGCGATGGCCCTCGCGTACGCGGAGGCGGCCTCCCGGTAACGCCCCGCGTCAAGATAGAGGTTGCCGAGCGAAGCCCAGGCTTTGGGTAGCACCGGATCCCAGAGCAGCGCTCGCCTGAGGGTTTTCTCCGCCTCGACCGGGCTTCCCCTGCGCCGGAGGGCGATTCCCAGATTGAGGTGGGCTGCGGCGCGATCCGGATTCAAGCGGACTGCCTCGCGGAACGACTCCACGGATGCTTCGATGCGGCCGAGACGGCCGAGAACGACTCCCCGTTCGATCCAGCCGGCGACGAGCTCCGGGTAGTGCTCGATCGCCTGTTCGAAGTGGCGCAGCGCCTGCTCCGACTCACCACGATCGGCGTGGGCTTTCCCCACGATCAAATGCGCCCGCGGGCTCTCGGGGCGCGTTCGTGTCGCGGCACGGAAGATCGTCTCGTCGTTTCTCCAGTCCAGGCAGCGCGCCCAAGTCAGCGTGGAAAAACCGGCGACGAGGGCCGCGAGCGCGAACAACGCGAGCCGCAACGAGAGGCCGGGTCGAGGAGGGGCGGCCGGCCGGCGAATCATCGAGGGAGTCCAGCCCACCGAGGCTGCCCCGATGATGATCGACAGCAGTAGGCAGAAGCCGGCCGACGGCATGTACAGCAGACGGTCAGCGAAGACGGTTCCCACGCTGAAGAACAGATTGCCCACGATCAGGTAGGGAAACAAGAACAGCAGGCTGGCGAAAGAGCTCAACGGGACCGTGCTCTCGCGCGACGAGCGCAGCAGCGGCCTGAGCGCCAGTACGACGAGGATTGAGAAGATCAACAGGCCGAGAAACGGGAGAGGCTCCAGGAGATCCGAGGAGACCCGAATGCCGGGACCCGTGTGGTCGACGGACAACCGGAGCGGGTAGAGCAGCAACCCGAAGTAGCGTGGCAGCAGCGCAAGCGCGGTCGCAAAGCGTTCGCCGCCCTCCAGCTGCACGAGCAGGTTGTCGAACGGATGCACCGACTGCAATGCGACGACGCGTTCCAGGACTCGAATTCGCAACGCGAGGTAGCAGACGATGGCCAGCACGGAGGGTGCCAAGGCCCCCAGACGATCGATCCACCAGGTTCGGTCTCGCGACCCTGCGACCGGACGGAAAAGCAGCTCCGCAGCGGCAAAGAGCAGTGGAGTGGCCAGCGCGATCTCCTTGGAGCCCAGCGCGAGCAGCAGCAGCGCGGCCGCCAGCCAGGCAGCGAAGCGTTGCTTCCACGCCGGCGGCGTGACGATCGCGCCACGCCGTTCCCACGAGCCGGCATGGGTCAGCACCGTCAACCCGGCGAAGGAAAACAACGCCGCCAGGATTTCCGCGCGGCCGACGATGTTGGCCACGGCCTCGACGTGAATCGGGTGGAGCGCGAAGATCAGTGTTGCCGCCGCGGCGGTCAACGACCTGGCCTGGAGGCGCCGGACCAACACGAACAGGGCGAGCGTGGCGAGCACGTGCAGCGCGATGTTCGCGTAGTGAGACGAGAGGGCATCGGGTCGACCGGTCAGGCGGCGCTCCAGGGCATAGCTCGCGATGGTCACGGGTCTGTAGAGGCTGCGGTCAGCGCCGCGGACCCCTTCCCAGTACGAGGAGGAGAAAATCTCGGCGACATCCCCGCGCTGGACGATCGGGTTGCGCTCGACCGCCAGGTGATCGTCCTGCACGTAGTCGCCGTGGCGCAGCGGCATGTAGGCCAGCGGAACCAGGAGCAGCACGAGAATCAGAGTGGCCCGGACGAGATACGCGTCGATACGATCAAGGATCGCAACGGCCTCGGAGTTGGCGAGGCGTTCGGCCGGATCCACCACGGATCTAGCGTCCGGCTTGGATCGTTTCGAGGATCTCCGGCCCGACCAGAACCTCGCGAGGTTTGCTGCCCTCGCCTGGAGTCACGACGCCCTCCTGCTCCATTTGGTCGACGATACGCGCGGCCCGCGCGTAGCCCAGCTGCAGGCGGCGTTGGATCAGCGTGATCGAGCACTTGCCCTCGTTGATCACCGTGCGCACGGCCTCGACGTACATCGCGTCTCGATCGCCGTCGTCCACGGCTCCACGCGATTCGTCGGCCTCCTCGAGCACGGACTCGTCGTAAACCGGCCGCGCCATCCTCTTGAGGTACGAGGCGATGCGGTTGATCTCGGCTTCGGTGATGAAGCCGCTGTGCAGCCGCACGACGCGCGACGATCCCGTCGGCAGGAACAACATGTCTCCGCGCCCGAGCAGATGCTCGGCGCCCTGCTGGTCGATGATCGTGCGCGAATCGACCCGCTGCGAGACGCGGAACGCAATACGGGCAGGGAAGTTGGCCTTGATCGTTCCCGTGATCACGTCGACGGAGGGTCGCTGCGTAGCCAGGATCAGGTGCACACCGACGGCCCGCGCCATCTGCGCGAGGCGCATCACCGACTCCTCGACATCCGCCGACGAGACCATCATCAGGTCCGCCATCTCGTCGATGACGATCACGATGTAAGGTAGGTGCCCAAGCGGAATCGGCTCGCCACCCTTCGGATCTTCCATCGTGCGGTCAGGTTGCTCGGCGATCAGCGCGTTGTACTGGGCGATGTTTCGCACCCCGACGGCGGCCAGGTTGCGATAGCGGATCTCCATCTCGTGCACCGCCCACTGGAGCGCGGTCGAGGCCTGCTTGGGCTCCGTGACGACGGGGATCAGCAGGTGCGGAACGTCGGCATAAACACCCAGTTCGATCATCTTCGTGTCGATCATGATGAATCGAAGATCGTCGGGCGTGGAGGTGTAGAGCATGCTGACGATCATGTCGTTGAGACCGACCGATTTGCCTGCGCCCGTGGCGCCCGCGATCAAGAGGTGCGGCATACGGTCCAACTCCGCGACGTAAACCTCGCCGTGGATGTCCTTGCCGAGGGCCATCCGCAGCTTGGACCGCGAGTCGCGGAAGCGCTGAGAATCGATCAATTCGCGGGGGAAGATCGTCTCCTGGTGTCGATTCGGTACCTCGATACCTACGGTGGATCGACCCGGCAGACGATCGATACGCACGGACTCTGCCTTCAGCGCGAGGCTGAGATCGTCGGTCATGCCGGTGATCTTGGAGTACTTGACTCCCGCTTCGGGCTTGAACTCGAAGGTCGTCACCACCGGCCCAGGGTGAATCGCCACGACCGTTCCTTCGATCGCGAACTCCTCGAACTTCTGTGTGATCCGCTTGGCGCGCTCGAGTAGATCCTTCTCGCTCTCGCAGTCCTGCTCCTCCGGATCGTTCAAGAGATCGATCGGCGGGAGAGAGAAGCCGCGGCGTCCCCGGTCCATCGGAAGGGCTCGTTGCTGCGGCTGCGGCTTGTCCGTCGAGGGTGTCTTCGACGGCGCGCGCTGTGTCATGGACGGGCCGCCCGTCTTGACCGCGGGAGCGGCAGCCTCTGCCGCAAGAGTGATCGAGGGGCGACGCTGAGTGCCCGCCGCCTGCTCCGGAGTCGAGACTGCGCCCGAACCGCGGCGGGTCCCGCCCGAGTGTGCGGAAGCCAACACCGGCCGGTCCTCGCGCCACGCGTGCCAGTAATCGACGAGCCACCGCCAGGCGGCCGCGGTCCACGAAGCGAGAACCTCCGCGGCGCGAACCAGGGAGATGCGCGTAAACAGCACAATCACGGAAACGATCACCGCTACGCCGACCAGCACCGCGCCGATGGTATTGAGAACGGAACGCATGGCTCCGGCAACTCGAAGACCGACGTACCCGCCCGGATCGAAAAGGTCGCCGCCGTAAACGATCGGACGGAAGAGCAGATCGAGCAGGGCGCACAACGCCAGAGCCAGTGCCGTGTAACCGGCGACCCTGACGTAGCGGATACCTTCGTCGCGAGGTCGAATGCGTGACCAGCCTATGGCGACGAAGACGAGAGCAAGCGCGAAGGCGGCGGCACCGACCAGTTGGAGGCAGGCCTCGGCGAGCGTGGCGCCGACCCGGCCGATCCAGTTCTGCGTCGGTACGTCCTGAGGCTGCAGTTTGAACCAGGTGCTGTCGGTCTGGCTGTAGCTCAACAGCGCAAGCAACGTGACCACGCCGAACAGAATGAGTAGGATGCCGGCCAGTTCGCTGAACCGTCGCGCGTCCCGCAAGCTACCGATCGAGAACTTCATCTTCGTTCAGAGCTCCACAATAACCGGGATGATCAACGGTGTCCGCTGCGTCCGCCGGCGTAGAAACCGCTTCAGATCGGTCTGGATCTTGGCCTTGAGCATAGCTTCGTCGCGTCGCTCCTCGGCTGTGGCATCTTCCAACGACTCGACCACGATTCGTCGAGCCTCGACGTTGACTCCTTCATCGCCCCCGGCGTCGGGCACGAAACCGCGGGTGACGATCTGGGGGTAATCGCCGACCGTCCCGCCGTCGCGGTCGACCGCCACCACGGCCACGACGATGCCGTCCCACGCACTGCGCCGGCGATCGCGGATCAGGGCTCGATCGACCTCGTCGAGCGCCGCGTCGATGAACACTTGGCCGACGTGCGCCCGGCCGACGACCCCGATTTCGCTCTCACCGAGCGCGATGATATCTCCGGTTTCCGCCAGAAGCACGGATTCGGCAGAAAGCCCCGCATCGCGACCGATACCGAGGTGCGCCTTGAGCTGGCGGTACTCTCCGTGGATCGGCACGAGATACTTGGGTCGTATGAGATCGAGCAGGCGCGCCAGCTCGTCCCGCGCCGGGTGTCCCGACACGTGGACGGGTGCATCGCTTGCCGTCACCACCTCGGCGTCGTGTCGCAACAGGTGGTCGATCATCCGCCCGATACTCTTCTCGTTTCCGGGGATCTTGCGGGCCGAGTGGATCACCAGGTCGCCACTTTCGAGCGAAAGGTGGCGATGCTTGTCGACCGCGATCCGCGAAAGTGCCGACATCGGCTCGCCCTGGGATCCGGTGACGACGATCAGCGCCCGGTTTCTCGGAAGGTCCATGACCTCTTCTACATCGACACGCGAACCCGGCGGGAAGTGGATCAGTCCCAGACGCTCCGCGACCTCGATCTGTGTCCTGAGCGACGTTCCCACCAGCGCGACGCGACGCCGGTGTTTTGCGGCCAGGCGGACCAACTGGGCGATGCGCTGGACGTTGCTGGCGAAGCAGGTCACCAGGACACGGTGGGGTGCGGCGGCGATCAACTCGTCGAGTGCGCGCGTGACTTCACGCTCGCCGGGCGTGACGCCCGGGCGGTCCGCGTTGGTCGAGTCGGAGAAGAGGGCCAGCACGCCCTGCTTTCCGAGACGCTCGAGGCGATCGAGATCGGTCCCGTCGCCATCGGGAGGAGCCGGATCGAGCTTGAAATCCGCGGTGTGCAGGATCGTTCCGAGCGGGGTCCGCAGTACCAGCATCTTCGACTGTGGGATCGAGTGGGCCACGGGGATGGTCTCGATGACGAAAGGTCCCAGCGTCGTCGGCTGGCCGTCGTCCGGCAATAGGCGCAGCGGCGGGTTGCCCAGGTGATCGTGCTCGGCGAAACGGGAGCGCACCAGGCCCTGGGTGTGCGCGGTGCAATAGACCGGAACGTCGTGGCGCGCCATCGCGTACGGCAGCGCACCGATGTGATCCTCGTGCCCGTGCGTCAGCACTATGCCGTGGATCGTCCCGCAGTCGTCGAGGAAGGAGAGGTCCGGGATCACCACGTCGACGCCGAGATGCTCTTCGCCGGGGAACATCATTCCGCAGTCCACGACCAGGCACTCGCCGGCGTGACGATAGACCATCAGGTTCATGCCGAATTCGCCGAGGCCGCCGAGCGGGATGACTTCCAGATGACGAGTGGCGGACAACGCTCCTCCAGCGAAAAGAACGCGGGATTATATCAAAATCAGGCGGGCCAGCGTTCGGCCAAACGCAGGAATCCGTCGGGCGGGACGGCCTCGGGCCGCAACGAACCGTCCAAAGCGGCCGACTCCAACAGCGCATCGGCCGCGGCGGCCGACCCGAGGGCCGCGCGCAGGTTGTTGCGAAAAGTTTGACGCCGGTGCCTGAAACTCGCAGCAAGACAGCGACGTAGAGTGGCCTCGAGTTCCTCGCCCAGGACGGGCGTCTCCCTCGGCGCCCAGCGCGTGACGCTCGAATCGACCTTGGGGCGCGGACGGAATGCGGACGGCCGCAAGTCGAACAGGCGGGTGATGCGGTAGGTCAAGCCGGTGAGAATCGTCAGCGGCCCGTAGGCCTTGGTTCCCGGGGTTGCGGTCAGCCTGTCGGCGACTTCCTTCTGGAACATCAGGACCGCGCGATCGACGCTGGCGCGTTGCCGTACGAGCTTCATGGCGATCGGCTTCGAGATGTTGTAAGGCAAATTGCCGACGACCACGAGCGAAGATCCCGGCGCCATTCCGGCTTCGCCGGCGATCGATTCGAGATCGACGCGCAAGATGTCGCGCTCGAGCAGGCATAACGCTCTCCGGGAGAAACGCTCGCGCAGCTCGATCGCCAGATGCGGGTCCAGCTCGATAGCGACGATACGGCCGACCCGTTCGATCAGCGAGGCCGTGAGCGCCCCTCGGCCGGGCCCGACCTCGACGACGCACTCGTCCGGACCCGGGTCGAGCGCGTCGAGGATCCTTCGAACGGCTCCGCGATCGACGAGAAAATTCTGGCCCAACTCTCGCCGTGCCCGCACACCTGGCCTCACCGGTGGTCTCCGTGCCACGTGGTATACTGATCGTTTTCCAAGACGAGCTTCCGGGATATGGAGATCCGCGAGGCGTGAGCGCGGATGACGCGGTTGAGATGGAGGCGAGGTGGCAAGCGATCGCATCCTGACGCTGGACGACGACAATTTCGACGACGAGATCAAGTCGATCCGCGGTCCCATTCTAGTGGAGTTCTGGGCCAACTGGTGTGGGCCCTGCAAGACGATCGCACCCCGGCTGGACGAGCTCGCGGACGAGTTGAGCGGCCGCGCCCACATCGCCAAGGTCGATGTGGACGAGAACGGCGACCTCGTCAATCGCTTCGGGATCATGAGCATCCCGACGCTCGTGGTCTTCAAGGACGGCAGGGTCGTCGACCAGCTGATCGGCGCCGCGCCGAAGGACAAGGTCCGTAACCTGGTTACCCGGCACGAGGGTTAAGGCTCGCCCGCCGTTTTCCCCGGGTGGCTCACTCCACGTCGTCCCGCTCCGGGTTTGACAGTCCGCCGGGGTGACCCTAAAATGCGTAACTCTTTTGTCTGCAATAGACTACGTAGGATCTTTGATAGATGCCCCAGAGCGGCGCCAGCAAACCGCAACCCGGAGTAGAAAAGGGGTGATGTGCGGTGGCGGTCGGGGAGACCGTGTGCGAGCGCCGGGCGGCATCGACGCGAGGGATACAGATGCAAGACGTCCAATCGGTTCAGGAGTGGGTCCAACGCGAGGCCACAGTGATCGAGCGGTTGCTCGGCGAGGTGCGCAAGGTGATCGTCGGTCAACGCTATTTGCTCGACCGCATGATGATCGGGTTGCTAGCCGACGGCCACCTGCTGCTCGAGGGAGTGCCCGGTCTGGCCAAGACACTTTCGGTGAGCACGATGGCCGATGCCGTGGACGGGGCGTTTCAGCGCATCCAGTTCACGCCCGACCTGCTCCCGGCCGATTTGACCGGGACCCTGATCTATAACCAGAAAGACGGCAATTTCATCCCGCGCAAAGGCCCGTTGTTCGCCAACTTCGTGCTCGCCGACGAGATCAACCGAGCTCCGGCCAAGGTCCAGTCGGCGTTGCTCGAGTCGATGCAGGAACGTCAGATAACGATAGGCGATACGACCTACCCGTTGCCCCATCCGTTCCTCGTGCTCGCGACACAGAATCCGATCGAACAGGAAGGGACCTACCCTCTACCCGAGGCGCAGGTCGATCGCTTTATGCTCAAGCTGAAGATCGACTATCCATCGGTCGAGGAAGAGCGCGAGATTCTCGACCGCATGAGCGTGGCGGTGATACCACAGGCCACGCCCGTCGTCCGGCTCGAGGACGTGGTCAAGGCTCGTCAGGCGATGCACGCCATCTACGTCGACGAACGGATCAAGGACTACGCCGTACGGCTGGTTCACGCGACGCGCAAGCCCAGCGACTACGAGCTCGACCTCGAGGGTTTACTGCAGTACGGGGCCTCTCCGCGCGCCACGCTCTACCTCGTCTCGGCCGCTCGGGCTCACGCCTTTCTACGCAGACGGGGGTTCGTCACGCCCGAGGACATCAAGGCGATCGGACCGGACGTCTTACGCCATCGGCTGATCCTCTCCTTCGAGGCCGAGGCGGAATCGGTGACGGCCGAAGAGATCGTCCAGCGGGTGTTCGACGCGGTGGAGGTGCCTTGAACCCGCGCGAGGTGATCCGCCGGGTCAAGCGCCTGGAGATCCGAACGCGAAGACTGGTCGAGGAGAGCCTGGCCGGCAGCTACCACTCGGTCTTTCGCGGGCGGGGAATGGAGTTCTCCGAGGTACGGGAATATGTGCCCGGAGACGACGTCCGGTCCATCGACTGGAATGTATCGGCACGCATGGGGCATCCATTCGTCAAGAAGTTCACCGAAGAGCGCGAGCTGACGGTGATGCTGGCCGTCGACGCGAGCAGCTCGGGCCTGTTCGGCACGGCCCGGGCGACGAAGATGCAGACGGCCGCGGAGATCTCGGCATTGCTCGCCTTCTCGGCCATCCGCAACAACGACCGCGTGGGTCTGCTGCTGTTCACCGACGAGATCGAGATGTACGTGCCTCCCCGCAAGGGTCGCGAGCACGCCTTGCGCGTGCTGCGCGAGTGTTTGACGATCGAGCCCGTAGGACGGGGAACCCGCATCGCCGGGGCGCTGGAGTACCTGCAGCGCGTGGTCACCAAGCGCGCGGTCGTCTTTCTGGTCTCCGACTTTCAGGATGCGGGCTACGAGCGCATCATGCGAGTCGTGGCGCAGAAGCACGACCTGGTGGCCATTGCGATTTCGGATCCCCGGGAGCTCGCACTGCCCAACGTCGGGCTGATCGGTGTCGAGGATCCGGAGACCGGGCGCCCGGGTGTAATCGACACCGGAAGTGCGCGTGTTCGGCGGGCCTACGCCGACGCCGCTCGCCGCGCGCAGCTGACGCTGCGTGACACCGTGCGCCGGACGGGAGTGGATCTTCTGGAGCTTTCGACGGGGGAGCCGTACGAGCGCCCGTTGATTCGCTTCTTCCACGAGCGGGCGCGTCGCGCGGCCATGGCCGGAGGATAGCGGCATGCGACGACGCGGGCGCCTGCTGGCGGCGGCCTCGTTTCTCGCCGCGATCTCGTTTCCCGCTTCGATCGCGGGGGCGACTGCCCGCGCAACGCTGGATGTCGAGCCGCTCGAGGCCACGGTGGGGGACCGGCTGGCGGTCGTTCTGGGCGTGGAGCTACCAGCCGACGCGGTCCTCGAGCTACCGACGCTCGGACCGCGACTGGGCCCGTTCACGGTCTTCGAGGGAGCGTGGGAAGGTCCGATCGTGGTCGAGGGCGAGGAGGTCGTCCGGTACCGCTGGACCGGCGCGCTCGGCGCCTTCGAGACGGGAGAGCTGGAGGTTCCCGCGATTCACCTGCGAGTCGAGGGCTCGGGGGAGACCGAGCCGCTGAGCACGGACCCCGTCCGCGTCGATATCGTCAGTGTGCTGGAAGACGAGGAGTTGAGCGCCGCGGAAGCGGCCGAGCTGGCGGACATCAAACCTCCCGTATCGATCGCGGCGGACTACGGTCCACTGCGGGCGGCGCTGATCGTTTTTGGTGTTCTGCTCGGCGTCGCCGCCGTGCTCTGGTGGTTACAGCGGCGTTACGCATCGAAGCTCGCCGCGGTCGCGGCCCCGGAGGATCCGTTCCATCGGATGCCGCCCCATGAATGGGTCTACAACGAGCTGAAGGGCCTTCTCGAAAGACGTATCGCCGAGCAGGGACAGATCGATCTGTTCTACGGCGACCTGGGGTGGATTCTCAAGCGTTACCTGAGCGGGAGGTACCGCATAGACCTGATGGAGCACACGACGGAGGAGGTCGGGCCGCTGCTCGAACAGGCCGGCGCGCCCGAGGCGGCGCTCGAAGCCATCGACCGCGCGCTCGGCGCGTGCGACCGCGTCAAGTTCGCCCGCGAACGACCGGGCCCACCGGCGTGGCGCGAGGCCGTTGAGGCCGTTTACGACATCGTCGACGAGACGAAGCCGATTTTGGCCGAGCCGGATCCAGCGGTCAAGGGGGTGGCCTGATGTTCTTTCGTCTAGCCGCTCCCTGGTTCCTGCTTGCGATCCCCGCGGTGCTCTTCGCGGCTTGGATCATGGCGCGGCGGCGTGCCCGCTCGGACGCCCGGCTGGGCTTGCCGCAAACCGCGGCGCGCGTGCGGCTCGGTCTCAGCCCGTGGGTTCGCCTGGAGCGGATGCTGCCCTGGATGCGAGGGCTGGTGCTGGTGCTGCTCGTAGTCTCGGTGGCCCGTCCGCAGGCGGGCGAGAGGCTGGAGAGTGTCTCCACGCTCGGCGTGGACATCGTCGTCGCACTCGACATTTCAGGTTCGATGCGCGCCGAGGACTTCACGCCGAAGAACCGGTTGGAGGTGGCACGCCGGACGGTCGACCGTTTCGTGCAAGGGCGCCCCTCCGATCAAATCGGACTCGTCGTTTTTGCCGCGTTGGCCACGACACGGTGCCCTCTGACCCAGGATCACGAGATGTTCAGGGAGTTTCTCGAGCAGGTGGATTTCGCCCCCCCCGAACAGGACGGCACGGCGATCGGACTGGGTCTGGCTACCGCGGTCAATCGACTGCGCGAATCCAAGGCCAAGAGTAGGGTCGTGGCCCTCGTCACCGACGGCGTGAACAATGCCGGACAGATCGGCCCGCAGGCGGCGGCCGAGGCCGCTCGGGCTCTCGAGGTCAAGGTCTACACTATCGGCGTGGGGAGCCGGGGGAAGGTGCCCGTGCCGGTCGACCTCGGTCCCATGGGGCGCCGCGTTGTGATGCAGGAAGTCGAGCTCGACGAGGAGCTGCTGGAGCAGATCGCCGAGACGACCCACGGACGCTACTTCCGCGCCACCGACCCGGAAGGGCTCCAGACGGTATTCGACACGATCGACGAGCTGGAGAAGACCGAGATCGAAAGCCGGGTGCGCGTTCTGTACAGCGAGCTGTTTCCCGTGACGCTCGCGCCCGCCTTTCTTCTGCTCATCCTCGAGCGCCTGCTGGTATCGACGCGTTTGCGGAGGCTTCCCTGAATGCGATTCGCCGATCCCGAGATGCTGTGGCTGATCCTGACGCTACCCGTTCTCGGGTTGGCCAGTCTCTGGGCCATCGGGCGGCGGCGCAGGGCGCTGGAACGCTTCGCGGGCGGATCGGAGTACACCGAACGATTCCATGGGCAGGTCAACGTCCACCTCCGCGCGGCCAAGCTACTGTTGCTCTATTTCGGACTGCTGGCGGCGATCGTCGCCGCGGCACGTCCGCAGTGGGGCACGCGTCTCGAACCCGTGACGCGGCGCGGGGTCGACGTGGTCGTCGTCCTCGACAACTCGCTGAGCATGGCCGCCGAGGATCTGGCACCGAGCCGTTTGGTCCACGCCAGGCAGGCGATCGATTCGTTGCTCGAACTACTAGCCGGAGACCGCGTGGCGCTGGTGACGTTCGCGGGGCAGGCGTCGCTGGTCTGCCCGTTGACCCTGGACCACGCCGCGGTTCGGCTGTTTCTGGACACGATCGACGCGGAGACGGTTCAGGTGCCCGGAACTGCCCTGGCGGAGGCGTTGCAACTTGCCGTTTCGGCCTTCGGCGACGACCGACCCGAGGTCGGGGAGCGCGGTCGTGCGATCGTCGTGCTCAGCGACGGTGAGGATCACGAGGGCGGCATCGAAGAAGTTCTCGGCGAGTTGGAGCGCGCGGGCGCGGCCGTCTACGCCGTGGGTTGCGGGACGACTCGAGGGGCGCCGATCCCGGTTCAGGACGACACCGGGATGCACACGGGCTACAAGAAGGACCGCGAGGGTCGGGCCGTGACCACCCGGCTTGACGAGGCGATCCTGGAGCTTCTCGCGTTGGACACCGGCGGGCGCTACTATCGCGCCACGGCGACCGAGGTTGAGGTCGAGGAGATCGCGCGGTCTCTCGGCGGGATGGACGCGCAGGAATTCGGCGCGGTCCTTCGTGCGCGCTACGAGGACCGTTACCAGATCCCCCTGACCCTGGCGCTGATCGCGCTGGTAGCCGAGACGATGATCGGCGACCGGCGACGGACGGCGAAGCGCGGCGTGGAGATCATGGACGGGGAGGGCTCGTCGTGAGTCGAATCTTGGTCGGGACATTCCTTCTGGCTTCGTTGCTCTCCCCGTTCGGTGGTAGTGCCCACCGAAAGACAGAAGAGGGAAACCGGTACTACGACGTCGGGGAGTTCGACGAAGCGCTGGCCGCCTACACCGAGGCCCAGGTCCATGCGCCTGAATCGCCGGGTCTGCACTACGACGTGGGCAACGTGCTGTACCGGCAGGACGACTACGAGGGAGCTGCAGAGGCGTTCACGCGAGCGCTACTGTCGGCGACGCCGGACCTGGCGCCGCACGCGGCCTACAACCTCGGTAACTCGCGTTTCCAGCAGCAGGACTACAAGGCGGCAGTCGAGGCCTATCGCCGGGCGCTGGAGGCGCATCCGGGCGACATCGATGCCAAGCGAAATCTGGAGCTGGCCCTTCGCGCCCTCGAGCAGCAAGAACAACAGGAACAGGAAGGGGAGCCCGGCGAGAACGATCAGAGCGAGGATCAGCAGCAAGACCAGCAGCAACAGCCGGACGAGGGAGAGCAGCCCGATCAACAGGAGGATTCGTCACCGCAGCCGCAACAGCAACCGTCGGACCAGGAAGAGATGACTCCGGAACAAGCACGCAGGCTGCTGGACGGCCTGGCCGAGGAGGAGCAGAAAGGCCTGCGTGAAGAGGCGCAGCGACGGGCTGTCGCGCGCGGGACGAAGCGCGAGAAGGACTGGTGAAAGCTCGTTCTCATCGATGGAGCGTCGCCCTTGCCGCGCTGCTGGCCGTGGGCGGAGCGGGGCTCCTGGCGGCCGCCGATTCCTATCGCGTGACGGCCTACGTCGAGCCGAAGGGCGGGATCACCGACACGCAGCCGTTCCAGCTCGTCATCCAGATCGAGGGGTCGACCGGACCTCAGCGAGTGCGGTCTCCGGATTCTCCCGGCGTGGACGGCCTGACCGTGATCAGCGGTCCCAACACGAACAGCAGGTTCATCTGGACCAACGGACGGGCCACATCGAGCTATCAGATCATCTATCAGCTTCTCGCCGAGCGACCCGGGGCGTTCGAGATCCCCGCGCTCGAGCTCGAGGTCGACGGGCAGTCCTACCGCACGGAGGCGCTGAGGATCGAGATCGGGAAGGGTCGAGACAGCTCGCGCGCCGTCACTCCGCGTGGCACGGTGACGCAGGATCAGGACGCGCCGAACGCGGTGTTCCTCGAGATACAGCTCGGCGCCGACGAGGTGTGGGTCGGGCAGCCGGTCCCATTGACCGTTACGCTGTTCACGGCGCTTCGCGTCACCAACGTGAACTGGCGCTCGCAACCATCCTTCACCAACTTCTGGGTCGAGAAGATCGACGTCATTCCGGAGGCCGAAGCGTTCCGCCGGCGGATCAACGACCGCATCTACACCGGCTACCCGATCGAGCGACGCATGCTGGTGCCACTCAGTCCCGGAGAGTTCAAGGTCGAGCCGTATGTGGCGCAAATGCAGGTCAGACAGAGCGGTGGAGACGTCTTCGACATCTTCTCGTTCGGACGCACACAAACCATCGTGCGCAAGACTCCGGAGCTGACCGTCAAGGTCAAGCAACTCCCCCCGGGCCAGCCGGAAGAATTTGGCGGTGCCGTCGGACGGTTCTCGCTCGACGTGACGATCGACCGGGACCGCGCGGCGGTCAACGACGCGGTCGCGCTGCGAGCCACCGTCGAGGGGGAAGGCTCTCTGCAGTCGGTCGACGCGCCGGTTTTTGAGCCGCCGCCGGGCGTCAGGGTCTTCGATTCCAAGATCACCGAGGCGACGCAGCGCATCACCGGCAGGATGAGCTCGCGCAAAACCTGGGAGTGGATCCTGATCCCCCTCGATCCGGGCGAGGTGCAGTTGCCGGAACTGCGCTTTCCGTACTTCGACCCGGACAGCGCCAGCTACGAGGTCGCCAGGAGCAAACCGCTGCTGCTCGCCGTCGAGCGAGGCGATCGGCTCCCCGACCCGACGGAGATTCGCAGTGAGATCCGTTTACAGCGGCGCGATCTGGCCTACATCAAGCCGTTACGGGGACGTCTGACCACGCATCATCCAGGCGCAGAGGACCGCGCGTTGTTCCGCGCACTCCTGCTCGTGCCGGTGGCGCTGACGCCGGTGACGATTTACCTCGGCCGCCGACGGTCCAGAATGCGCCGCGATCTCGGTCTGACGCGGGCTCGCCGCGCGCGGGCCAAGGCGCGCAAACAGCTCCATGCCGCGCGACGCAAGCTGGACCAGTTGGAGTCGGCGTCGTTTCACGAGGAGATCGCGCGCACGCTGGTCGAGTACGTCGCCGACCGCTTCAACCGTAGCTCCGCCGGGATGACTTACGAACTGGCCGACGATCTGCTGGCCTCGAAGAACGTCGACGCCGATCTGCGCCGACGTTACCGCTCCTGTCTCGAGCGATGCGATTTCGCGCGCTTCGTGCCGGCGGCGGCGCAGTCGGAGCGCCGCACGGAGGTGCTCGACGAGGCCGAAACAGTGGTCGAGCAACTGGAGCGGTCGTGGTGACCGTTTCTTGGACGCCACGCTCCTGGGTACGGGTAGCCGCCGCCCTGTTCGGCTTGCTGTTTCTGCTCGCCTCGCCATCGCGGGCCGATTCTCCGGAGGAGATCTTCGAACGGGGCAACCGCGCGTACGACGAAGGAAGCTTCGACGACGCGGTGACCGCCTACGACACCTTGCTCCGCTACCAGATCGAGGACGCGCGAGTGGAGTTCAATCTGGGGAATGCCGAATTCCGGCGAGGCAACTTGGGAAGGGCCATTCTGCACTACGAGCGTGCGCGTCGCATGGAGCCCACGGATCGGGATATCGTCGGCAATCTGAACTACGCGCGCTCGTTGCGTCTCGACCGGGTTCCGGCGCCGGAACGCCCCGTTGTGGTCGGATGGGTTGTGGGTTGGCAAGATCGTGTGGGTCCGGACCGCCACGCCTGGGCCCTGGTCGTCCTCGTCTGGTGCGCTTGTGGTCTGCTCGCGTGGAGTCTGTCGAGTCCCGAACGCTGGAGCGCGCGCTACGCTTGGGTGCTGGCGGCGTTGGTCGTCGTGTCGGCTCTCGTCGGGACGTCGTGGTACGCGACGCACGAGAGGATCGAGGGACACCAGGTTGCCGTCGTACTCGACGAGCTTGCCGAGATTCTCGCGGGACCGGGTGAGAACAACGCCACGCTGGCTACGGTTCACGAAGGGCTCGACGTGGAGGTGTGGGGCGAGCGTGACGAGTGGATTCAGGTCCGCCTGCCCAACGGCGTGAGTGGCTGGGTGGCGCGAGGGGCGGTGGAGGTCGTTTGATGATCGCGCGGCCTCCCGCCTCTCCGGAGCCGCCGGGTCTGTACCTTCATTTCCCGTTCTGCGCCGTCCGCTGCACCTATTGTGACTTTCCCACGGTTGCCGGACAGGACGCGCTGGTCGAGGACTACCTCGACGCCCTGGTCCGGGAGCTCTCGACGTGCCAGTCGAATTTGCCGAGCGCGATCGACACCGTGTTCGTGGGAGGCGGGACGCCGTCGCGGATGAGCCCCCGGGAGCTCGGACGTTTGCTGCAGGCGGTTCGGGGGCGCTTCGATCTTCCTCCGGATGGCGAGATCACCGTCGAGTGCAATCCGGAGAGCCTGGACGCGGGGAAGCTGTCCGGCTACCGCGACTGCGGCGTCACGCGGGTCAGCATCGGGGTGCAGACCCTCGACGATGCGGTGCTGTCCGGCGTGAGGCGTGCCCATGACGCGGCGCGGGCGCTCGAGGCGTTCGAGCTCGCACGAAACGTGGGCGGTTTCGAGATCAACGCCGATCTGATCGTCGGGCTTCCCGGCGAACGGCTGGAGCGCTGGAGCGAGACCGTCCGCGCGATCGCCGAGCTGCAGATCGATCACGTGTCGCTCTACCTGCTCGAATCCGACAAGGACACCCCGCTGTCGCGTTCGATCCGCGCGGGACGCACGGACGTCGCTGACGGCGAAGCGCTCGCGGAAGCCTACCGGGAAACCGTGGACATCCTCGCGTCGGCGGGATTCGAGCAATACGAGGTATCGAACTTCGCGCGCGATGGGAAGGTGTCGCGGCACAATCTCAAGTACTGGAGCGACGTTTGGTACGGTGGCTTCGGTCTCGGCGCGCACGGCTATGGTGACGGGCGGCGACGCTCGAATCGAGCCGATCTGCCGGGCTATCTCGCGTCCCTCTCGGAGGGGAACGACCCGGTCGCCGCGGAAGAGCCGTGGGATCCGGCGCGGCGTTTGGAGGAGACCCTCTGGCTCGGCCTGCGACTCCTGCGCGGCCTGGACCTGGAGGCGTTGGGCCGGCGCTACGAGGTCGATCTGCATCGCCGTTTCGAGACGGCTTGGAGCCGGGCCGAAGCCGACGGTCTGATCGAGCGGGACGGTATGACGGTACGCCTGACGACACGCGGGCGAATCCATTCCAACGCGCTGTTCTCCGAACTGGTCGGGAAAGGCAGCGTTGCGGACGCCTGATTCGATCGGCGGATCGGGGCGACGGAGAGCGACACCGGGCAACGAGGGGAGCGACGATGAGCGACGGTGGAATGATCGATCTACGAAGCGATACCGTGACACGCCCGGGACCGGAGATGCGCGAGGCCATGGCGCGGGCCGAGGTCGGCGACGACGTCTACGCCGAGGATCCCACGGTGTGCCGGCTCGAGGAGGAGACTGCCCGCCTTACGGGCCACGAGGCCTCGCTGTTCGTACCCACGGGTACGATGGGAAACCAGATCGCGATCAACCTGCACGCGCGGCCGGGATGCGACGTACTGCTCGAGGAGGGCACGCACGTCTACCGTTACGAATTGGGTGCGATGTCCGCTTGGTCGGGAGCGTTACCTCGGGTGCTCGTCGGGCGGGCAGGCAGGCTCACGCCGGAGCAGATCGCGGAAGCCGTCGCCCCGGACGTGTACTACATGGCACCCAGCGCATTGCTGGTGCTCGAAAACACGCACAACCACGCGGGTGGAATCGTGATGACGGTCGAGCAGCAGACGGCCTTGATCCGCTGTGCGCGCGAGCACGGTCTGCGGGTTCATCTGGACGGAGCGCGAGTGTTCAACGCCGCCGTGGCGCTCGGAATTCCGGCCGAACGTCTGACCGCGATTGTCGACACGGTGATGTTCTGTTTGTCGAAAGGCTTGGGCGCCCCGGTGGGCTCGATGCTCTGCGGTAGCGCCGAGCTCATCCGAGAGGCGCGCGTCGTGCGCAAGCGCATGGGTGGGGGAATGCGTCAGGCCGGCGTCGTGGCCGCGGCGGGTCTTCATGCGCTGCTGCACAACGTCGAGCGCCTGGCCGACGATCACGCGAGAGCGCTGCGTCTGGCGCATGCGCTCGCGGAACACCGCGGGTTCGAGATCGAGCCCTCCTCGGTGCAGACCAACATCGTGATCGTGACCATTGTCGACGGCGAGCGCACCGATACGGTCTTGTCTCGCTTGCGCGAGGGCGGAGTGATCGCCGACACGATGGGTCCCGGTCGCATCCGCTTCGTGACCCATCTCGACGTCGACGACCATGATCTCGAGCGCGCGATCGGCGTAGTGCGGTCCCTCGATACGGCCTGATCGGGTCCCTCCCGACTCGGGGTGCCGGCGCGTGGGAAGTCCTTGCGCCGTGTGTCATAATGACGTACTTCTGCCATTTTTCTGCCGTCGTGGGTTACCGACGTCTGGAGACGAGCCGTGGATTTCGAACTCACCGAAGACCAAGAAATGATGCGTCAGACCGTACGCGAGTTTGCCGAGAGCGAGATCGCCCCCACCGTGATGGAGTATGACGAGAAGCAGGAGTTTCCACGCGACATCATGATGAAGGCCGGGGAACTGGGCTTGCTGGGAATCATCTTTCCCGAGAAGTACGGCGGCGCCGGTCTCGGCTACATCGAATACACGTTGGCAGTTGACGAGGTGTCCCGTGTCGACGGTTCGATGGGCATCTCCATCGCCGCTCACAACGGTCTGTGTGCGGCGCACATCTACCTGGCGGGCAGCGAAGAGCAGAAGCAACGCTTCCTCACGCCGCTGGCCCGTGGCGAGAAAATCGGCGCCTGGAGCTTGACCGAGCCGACTGCCGGATCGGACGCGGCCGGAACGAAGACCACCGCGCGTCAGGACGGCGACGCCTGGATTCTCAACGGGTCGAAGACGTTTACGACCCACGGGTCGGTCGGGGATGTCGTCGTGGTATTCGGTGTGACCGACAAGGACAAGGGCAACAAAGGGATCTCGGCTTTCGTGATCGACCAGGGTCACCCGGGCTTCCGGCCGGGCAAGAAGGAAAACAAGATGGGCCTTCGCGCGTCGGACACTGCTGAGGTGATCATGGAGGACTGCCGGCTCCCCACGGATCAGATGCTCGGCAAACGTGGCGAAGGTTTCGTCGACGCGATGAAGATCCTCGACGGCGGGCGTATCTCGATCGCAGCCCTGGCGCTGGGCATGGCGCGTGGGGCCTACGAGGCGGCGTTGAAGTACTCCACCGAGCGGGAGCAGTTCGGCAAACCGATCGCGTCGTTCCAGGGCATCCAGTTCATGCTGGCCGACATGGCGACGAAGATCGAGGCGGCGTCGCTCCTGACCTACCGTGCCGCGTGGATGAAGGACAACGGCATGCCGGTGACGAAGGAATCGGCGATGGCCAAGCTGTTCGCCTCGGAGATCGGTGTCGAGGTGGCCGACAAGGCGTTGCAGATCTTCGGCGGCTACGGGTTTGTCAAGGACTTTCCCGCCGAGAAGTACTATCGCGACATGAAGCTGTGCACGATCGGCGAGGGCACGAGCGAGATCCAGCGTCTGGTGATCGCCCGCGAGCTCCTCAAGAGCCTCTGAGCCGCGATGCCGACTGCGGAGGCGCTGCTTTCCGGGGATGTCCGGGTCCTGGCCCGCGCCATCAGTGCGGTGGAGGAGAACCGGCCGGCGGCGGTCGATCTCCTGCGGCGCGTCTTTCCCAGCACGGGCAAGGCGACCGTGATCGGAATCACCGGTTCCCCGGGCGCGGGCAAATCGAGTCTCGTCGACCGCCTGGTTTCCACGTTTCGCGGCGAGGGCCAGAAGGTCGGTGTCGTGGCCGTCGATCCGTCCAGCGCCTTTTCTGGTGGGGCGATTCTCGGCGACCGCGTGCGCATGCAGGACCACGCCGGCGACCCTGGGGTGTTCATCCGCTCGATGGCTACGCGGGGCTACCTCGGAGGGCTGTCACGAGCGACGAACGACGCGATCGACCTGATCGAGGCGGCGGGTTACGACCCGATCATCGTCGAGACCGTCGGAGTGGGTCAGGACGAAGTCGACGTGGTCAAGACCGCGGACATGGTGGCGGTCGTGCTCGTGCCGGGGATGGGGGACGACATCCAGGCGATAAAGGCGGGCATCCTGGAAATCGCCGATCTGTTCGTCATCAACAAATCCGACCATCCGGGCGCCGACCGGCTCGAGGCCGAGCTCAAGTACATGCTCGATCTCGTCAATTCGAGCGGGCCGGGCAAGCCCGAGATTCTGCGCACGGTTGCGGTGCGCGACGAGGGAATCGCCGACCTGCGGCGAGGTATCCGTGACTTCATGGATTCCACGGGTCATCCGCGGCGCGATGAGAGACGCCGCGATCGGGCAGAGGCCCGTTTCCGCGCCGTGATGAGCGAGCTCATCATGCGGCGGGTGCTGGACGAGGCGTTTCCCGATGGGGCCCTCGAACGAGTGATCGACGACATCGCGGAGCGACGCGTCGATCCCTACTCCGCGGCCGAGCGTATCGCGCGGCGATTGGAGCTCCGATGATCACCAGGATCGACCACATCGGTATCGCGGTCAAGAACTTGAGCGATCGGTTGCCTTTCTGGGCCGAGGCGCTCGGGATGGAAGTCGGCGGCGTCGAGACCGTCGATTCGGAAAAGGTCAAGGTCGTCTTTCTTCCCGCGGGCGATTCACGTCTGGAATTGCTCGAGGCGACGGCCGATGATTCTTCGATCGCCAAGCAAATCGCGAAGCGGGGGGAGGGGATTCACCACGTGGCGTTCGAGGTTGCGGATCTCGATCGCCTGCTCGAGCAGCTTCGGGAAAAGGGCGTCCGGCCCGTCGGAGACTCCGCGAAGAGCGGCGCGGAGGGGCGGCGGGTCGCGTTTCTGCACCCGAAGTCCACCGGAGGAGTGCTGGTCGAGCTGGTGGAGAGGAGCGCGGAGGCTCGTGCTCCCGCCGAGGTCTTGATTGCCCCAGGCGCCTCCGTGCTGCTCTACCTTCGCGAGCCTCAGGAAAAGATGTGGGGAGTGCTGAGGCGTCTGGATCCCGCCGGCGTGGTGGTGGAGGGTATCGACCTGGCGTCGTTCGACGACTGGCTTGCGCAGATCGAACGTCGCGAGGAGAGCGTGGTCGGGCCGTCGGTCCTGTTCATCCCAATGGGCAGGCTGGAGAAGATCCTACTGGATCGCTCCAGCGGACACCTGCCCTCGCTGGCCGAGCGCTTCGAGCGGCGCGTGGGCAGGACGGTCCAGGAGGTCATGGACGAGATCGATCGGGAAGCCGGCTAGGAGCCTGTCCGAGTAATCCCTGCGTGCCGCGCGCGTGGGTCTTGCGCGGTGCAGACGAGGCGCGAGGAGGAAGTCGATGCCTGAGTATCGTCGACGACGAGCAACGAAGTATGCGCCCGCAACACCCACGCGCGCGGCACGCAGGGATTACTCGGACAGGCTCCTAGGCGGCGGGAACGACACGGTCGCGCCCGGCGCGCTTGGCACGATACAGCGCCTCGTCCGCATTCTGAAGCAGCCCCGGGACGTCCCCCACGTCGTGCTCGGGGAAGGCTGCGACGCCGATGCTCGCGGTCGTGCGAAGAGCCAAATCGTCGCCGGCGACGAAGTGATCCGCGATCGCCGAGCGGATACGTTCGGCAATGGCGCGTGCGCCCTCGAGCTCGGTCTCCGGCAGCAGTAGGCAGAACTCGTCGCCGCCGTAGCGGCACGCCAGGTCCGCGGCACGCAACTCTCCGCGGATCGTGCTGCTCACGGTATGCAGGAACCGATCGCCCACCAAGTGACCGTGCCTGTCGTTGATCGCCTTGAACCCGTCCAGATCGAGCATCAGCAGGGAGAAAGCGCCGCCGTAGCGTGTCGCGCGTTTGTACTCTTCGTTCAGACGGCGGAAGAAGTAGTCGCGTAGGAAGAAACCCGTCAGGGAGTCGACGGTGGCCATTTGGTAGTGCCTCGCGTTCTCGATGGCCACGGCCGCCTGCTGCGCGATAGTGGTCAGAACCGACAGTTGATGGTCGTCGTAGGCGTCGGTCTCGCGACTGCGCACCGACAGCACACCGATCACGCGTCCCTCGACGATCAGGGGTACGGCCAGCGCCGAACGGATGCCGCGGTCGCCGAGCCCCGCTCGCAGTCCCGGATCCGCCCCTTCCCGCCGCAGGTCGTCGACGCGCAGGCCGCGCCTGTGGCGTACGACCCAACCCGACAGGCCTTCGTGGAGCGGCTCCTCGTCGGTGCACGCTTCGGCGCCGCGTCGATGTCGGTAAACCGCATTCAGGCTCGATGTGTCCCGGTCGACGAGTGCGATGAGGCAGGTGTCGACGCGGAAGATCTTGCGGCACTCCCGCTCGATGATCGTGAAGACCCTGGCCGGCTCCAGGGAAGAGACGATCTCGCGGCCGATCGCGTGCAGCGTGTCGAGCTCGGTAATCCTCGAGGCCAGCTTGAGATTGGTCCCGCGCACGGCGCTCAGGGCCCTGGAGAGGGTCACCAACGTGAGCTGTCCGGCAATCGTGAGCAGAGACAGGACCAATGCGTGGGCCCACTTGTCGTGCAACCAGAGGCTGGCCAGCATCCACGCGATCGCGACGTTGGCGGTTTCGAGCCCAAGTGCGCGCCGCACCCCGGCTCCCAGCGGTTCGCTGTCAGCGTCTTCGGACAAGCGTCCGAGGCCGACGGCGAGGCCCTGGATGAAGACGTAGACAAGGAGAATCCAGGTGAATCCCCAGACCGTTTCGGGACGCTCGGCCGCGCCGGACAGGTTGACGATGTACTCGGCGACGGCGATCGCGACCAGCAGCGGCGGGACGGGGAGCAGGCCCCGGCGGTAGAGCCCCGCCACGCCCCCGCCCCTTCCGGCCAGCGCGGCCATCGAGGCCACCAGCATGGCGGATGGAGGAGGCAGCAACACCAGGGCGGCGAGGACGAAGGCCGGCGCGAGACGGACGGCGACTCTCGGTCGCGTACCGCTGGCGAGGAAGGAACTCAGCGAGGCTCCGAGCACGAGCAAGAGTAGGCCGGGCCACACCGGTGCGATCAACCCCCTGGCGAGCCATAGCCCGAGCAGGAGATAGGCGGTGACAGCGGAGGCCATCACCAAGGTGATCGCCTTGCTGTATATGCGAAGTGACGGTGAGCTCATACCCGTCCATTCATTGTCGGCTCTTGCCGATCGGCTATTCGACTTTAAAGGTACCGGCGGTCGGCTATCATTCCACTAAAAGAAACCAATATGTTGCGCCCATTCGTTGACACTTTTGGAACCCACGAAGATAATGAGAATCTCTTCACGAGGCCCGACCGAGAAACCATCGGATTCATTTAATTCGTTAATCCCACCGGCAGTGGCCCAGTTCGTTCGGGCGGGAGCGAGATTCGAATGGGCGAGAGCGGACAGGCCAAGATCGCGGTGATCGGGGGCAGCGGACTCTACTCGCTGGCCGGTCTCGAGGACGGACGCGAGCTGACGATCGAGACACCCTTCGGAGCGCACTCGGACGGGCTGTTCGTCGGCAGTCTCGAGGGACGGGCCGTCGCTTTCCTGGCCCGGCACGGGAAGTCGCACGGTTTGCTTCCGGCCGAGATCAACTACCGGGCCAATCTGTACGCCCTCAAGACTCTGGGGGTCGAACGCATACTCTCCGCCTCGGCGGTCGGTTCGATGCGCGAGGAAATCCAGCCCCGCGACGTGGTGCTCGTCGATCAGTTCATCGACAGGGGGCAGCATCGCCAGGCGACGTTTTTCGGCGACGGAGTCGTAGCTCACATCTCGTTCGCGGACCCGATCTGTTCCACGGCGCGACGGGTCTTGCTGGAGGCGGCGCGGGCGCACGGTGCGCGGGTGCACGGGGCGGGGACTTACTTGTGTATCGAGGGGCCGGCCTTCTCCACTCGGGCCGAGTCTCGGCTCTATCGTTCCTGGAACGTCGACGTCATCGGCATGACCAACATGCACGAGGCCAAGCTCGCCCGGGAGGCCGAAATTTGCTACGCGACGCTGGCCCTGGTGACGGACTACGACTGCTGGCACGAAGACGAGGAGGATGTTTCGGTTACGGCCCTGCTGGACCATCTCAACGCCAACAGCCTCATGGCTGCCGAGGTCGTGCGGGAGTCGATTCGAGAGATGCCCGCCGAGCGAGCCTCCTGCGGGTGTGAGGAGGCGCTGCGGCATGCGATTATCACGCCGCATGAGGCGATCCCACGAGAGACCCTGGAACGTCTCAGGCCGATTCTGGGTAAGTACGTGAGCATTCCTTGACCTGTCCTTTGGCGCTTCCTATACTGCAAAGTTACTCATTCTTCAGCGGTTCCGGGGCCTGCCGCAGACGCGCTCGGTCGTCCTCGGAGTCGCGGTGACCGCGAGGTTGGATCGATGTCGCGCACTGTGGAAGGAGTCCTCGACGCCCAGGGCATCAAGGTGGCCCTGGTGGTCTCACGATTCAACGATTTCATCACCCGGCAGTTGCTGACGGGTGCGGAGGACTGCCTCGAACGGCACGGTTGCGGTGAGCAGAATCGCACGATCGTGCGTGTCCCGGGTTCGTGGGAGATTCCGCAGGCGACCAAGAAACTGGCCCAGAGCGGCAAGTTCGACGCAGTCGTGGCCCTGGGCGCGCTGATCCGGGGAGACACGCCTCACTTCGACATGCTGGCCGCCGAGGTCTCCAAGGGGCTGGCCCAGGTCGGGCTGGAGGCCGGTATCCCCGTCATCTTCGGCGTACTGACGACGGACACCGTGGAGCAGGCCATCGACAGGGCCGGAGCCAAATCCGGCAACAAGGGATGGCTGGCCGCCCTGTCGGCGATCGAGATGGTCAATCTCTTCCGCCGTATGGCCTAGGGAAGCGACGGTGGGCCAGCGCAGGCGCGCGCGCGAGCACGCCCTTCAGATGCTGTTCCAGATCGATCTTACCGGTGCCTCGCCGCAGGAGGTCTTCCGGGAGTTCTGGCACGATCAGGAGGCCGGCGAAGAGATGCGCCGGTTCGCCGAGAGCCTGGTTCTCGGCGTGCACGCCGGGCGCGGAGAGTTGGATCGGTGGATCGTCGGATCTGCCGAGCACTGGCGAGTCGAGCGCATGGCCGTGGTCGATCGCAACGTGCTGCGGATGGCCGTGCATGAGATGCTCCACGACCCCGCTCCGCCGCCGGCCGTGATCATCGACGAGGCGATCGAGGTGGCCAAGAAGTTCGGAAGCGAAGAATCCGGCGCCTTCATCAACGGGATTCTCGATGCGATCCGCAAGCGCGTCGAGCAGGGAGAAACGGGAACGACGGAGTCGCGCTCCGACGCCTAGCCGTCGTTCGTGGAAGGCAGATGCGGGACTACGACCCAAAACAGATCGAGTCCACATGGCAACGCGAGTGGGCCGAGTGCGATGCGTTCCGCGCAGACCATCCATCGGAAGGCGAAACGACCTTCTACTGCCTGGAGATGCTGCCCTACCCGAGCGGAAAGCTGCACATGGGCCACGTGCGCAATTACTCGATCGGTGACGCCGTGGCTCGATTCGAGCGAATGCGTGGCCGCAGGGTCATGCACGTCATCGGCTGGGACGCCTTTGGGATGCCGGCGGAGAACGCGGCGATTCGGCACGGCGAGAACCCGAAGAGCTGGACGCGCCGAAACATCGAGAGCATGCGGGCACAATTACAACGTCTCGGCGCCAGCTACGACTGGGGGCGCGAGATCAGTACGTGCGACCCTTCGTACTATCGTTGGAATCAGTGGTTCTTTCTAGAGATGCTCGAGCGCGATCTGGCCTACCGGGCGCGGCGGCGGTTGAACTGGTGCGAGCATTGCGAAACGGTGCTGGCCAACGAGCAGGTCGTCGACGGCCGCTGCTGGCGCTGCGACGGATCCGTGCGGATGCGCGAGTTCGAACAGTGGTTCTTGCGCATCACCAACTACGCCCAAGAACTGTTGGACGATCTGGATCGAATGCCGGGCTGGCCCGACAAGGTGCGCACGATGCAGCGCAACTGGATCGGTCGCAGCGAGGGCGCCCGCGTGTACTTCGCGATAGCCGATTCCGAGACGCGGATCGAGGTCTTCACGACCCGGATCGACACGATATTCGGCGCGAGCTACGTCGCTCTGGCCGCCGAACACCCGGCGATCGCGGAATTGGTTCAGGGAAGGCCCGAGGAGGCAGCGGTCACGGGATTCGTCGACGAGCAGCTCGCGCGCAATCTCGAGGAGCGCTTCGCCGAGGGGGCGGAAAAGTCGGGAGTCTTCACGGGGCGTTACGCGGTCAACCCGTTCTCCGGTGAGCGCCTCCCGATCTGGGTCGCCAACTTCGTGCTGATGGACGTCGGCAGCGGCGCGATCATGTGCGTCCCGGGACACGACCAGCGAGATTTCGACTTTGCGAAGGCTTACGGCCTGCCGATCCGTCCGGTCATCCATCCGTTGGAGCGGGCCCCCCTCGAAGCGGCCGCCCTCGAGGCGGCCTTCACCGAGCCCGGACGGCTCAGCGACTCGGGACCGTACTCCGGTCTGACCAGCACCGAGGCGACGGAGCGGATGGTCGCCGACGCCGAGCGAGACGGCTTCGGCGCAGCGGAGATCACCTACCGGCTCAAGGACTGGGGCATCTCGCGGCAGCGTTTCTGGGGAACACCGATACCGGTCGTGCACTGCGGGTCTTGCGGCGCGGTGGGTGTCCCGATGGACCGGTTACCCGTCGTCCTGCCCGACGACCCTCCGCTCACCGGCAAGGGCGGTTCCCCTTTGGCCCGGGTCGAGGAATTCGTCGAGACGGAGTGTCCGCGATGCGGGGGTCCGGCGCGCCGCGACACGGACACCATGGATACCTTCGTTGACTCATCCTGGTACTACTTCCGCTACCTCGACTCCCAGAACCCGCATGCCCCGTTCGATCGAGCGGCTCAGGCCCCGTGGATGCCCGTCGATCTCTACATCGGCGGTATCGAGCACGCGACGATGCACCTGATCTACACGCGATTCTGGACCAAGATGATGCGCGACCTGGGTCTGGTGGAAGTCGACGCGCCGATCGACCGCCTCTTCACCCAGGGCATGGTGATCAAGGACGGGGCCAAGATGTCCAAGTCCAAGGGCAACGTCGTCGAGCCCGACGGCTTGATCGATCGCTACGGCGCCGATACGACACGCCTGTTCTGCCTGTTTGCCGCTCCGCCCGAGAAGGACCTCGAGTGGAGCGAGTCCGGCGTGGAAGGTTGCCACCGTTTCCTCAAACGGGTGTGGCGGACCTTCTCCAAGGCGGAGCATCTCATACCGGCGAGCGACAGCGCGGGAGAAACGGGTTCCTTCGCGGGAGAGGCGCTGGCTCTGCGACGCAAGACCCACGACACGATCCGTCGCGTGAGCGACGACCTGTCCAAGCGCATGCGCCTCAACACGGCAGTGGCGGCGATCATGGAGTTGATCAACACCACCGCACCGCTGGTCGAGCGCGACGACCCGGACCCCGCGACGCTGTCCGCGCTGCGCGAGGCCTTCGAGGTTCTGGCCAAGGTGCTGAGCCCTTTTGCGCCGCATTTCGCAGAGGAACTGTGGCACCGCCTGGGGCATGACGATCTGGTGAGCCTCGCGCCGTGGCCGGAGGCGGACCCCCGACTGCTGGTACACGACGAGGTGACGCTGGTCGTCCAGGTCAACGGAAAGCTGAGAGGCCGGGTCCGCGTGCCGCGCGGTTGTACGGAGGAGGCGGCGCTCGAGCGCGCGCGGGAGGAGCAGAACGTGGCGGCCAACATCGAAGGAAGAAAGCTACGAAGGATCATCCACGTGCCGGACCGCTTGCTGAACCTGGTGGTCTCGTGAGACGGGCACGCTCCATCGTACTGCTCTCGACCCTCGTATCCGCTCTTCTGTGCAGCGGGTGTGGATACAGGCTGGCCGGCGCCGTTTCGAATCCAGATTTGGCGCACATCCGTACGATCGCCGTCGTCCCGTTCGACAATCGCACCGATCGCCCGGAGATCGAGCAGCGCGTGACCGAGGCCGTCGCGCGCGAGCTGAGCCGGCGCGGGAAGTACGAGGTGGTGACCGATCCGGGTCGGGCCGATGCGGTGCTCGAGGGGGTGGTCACGACCTACCATACGTCGCCCGTCGAGTTCAACTCCGCGGGGCGGGAAACACGGACCGAGGCCACCTTGACGATCCAGGCCACGCTGCGCGACACGGTTTCCGACGAGGTGCTCTGGAACCAGTCCGGGTTGATCTTCAAGGAGCAGTTCGACGCGAGCGAGGAGCCCGGCTCTGGCGAGTACTTCGACCGCGAGTCGCTCGCGCTTGACTTTCTTGCGCGTGGCGTTGCCGGAGCACTGGCGACCTCGATGTTCGAGGGGTTCTGATGGCCGGCCCAAGCGCGGCATCCGGGGCCCAGCTTCTGCGGAAGGTCGAGAAAGAGCTCGAGCGCGGATGGCCGCCGGGTCTGACGGTATTGACCGGTGACGATCTCTACCATCTCGACCGGGCACAGAAGTCGCTGGTCGCCGCGTTGGCGCCCGACGAGGCGTCGGAGTTCGGTCTGACCGTCTACGGCGACGAGAAGATCGACGTCGCTGTGGTCGTCTCCGCGGCTCGCTCGGTGGGGATGTTCTCGCCGCGCCGCGTGGTCTTCGTCAGCGACGCCGCCGCGCTCGAGGGAGAGCCCGAGGCGTTGGCGGCGTTCGCCGCAGCACCTCCTCCGCAGAGTTTTCTGGTCGTGCGCGCTCCCGCGCTGGACAAGCGGCGCAAACTGCACCAGACGTTGTTCAAGGCCGGCCGTTCGCTCGAGTTCAAGATGCCCGGACGCGGGGGCGCGGGAGGCGAGGGTGACGTGCGTCAGATCGCGCGGGAGAAGGGTCTGCAGGTCGACGCGCCGACCGCCGCTTTCCTGATCCAGTTGACGGGTGGTGACCTCTATCGACTGGCGAGCGAGTTGGACAAGATTCGCGCCTGGCTCGGCGAGAACGAGCATTGCGTGACGCCGGAAGTGGTACGCGAGGTCGCTGCGAGCGGAGGACTGCTTTCCGGCTGGGAAGTGGCCGATGCGGTCTTGCGGCGCGATCGTGCCGCCGGTCTCGTGGCGGCGCGGCGTCTCGTCGACGGGGGCGATGAGCCGATCCGCATCGTGGGCGGTTTGGCCTGGCGAGCCCGCGTGATGATCCAGGCCAAGGCATTGCTGGCCGAGGGGCGGCGGCCGGACGAGGTCGTTCGCGCGACGCGAGCGTTCTACTACCGCGACGCGTTGCTGCAGGGTCTGTCGCGCTATACGCTGGACGAGCTGCTGGCCTTTCCGGCAACGATCCTCCAGGCCGATCGAACCCTGAAGAGCCGATCGATCCATCCCAGCGCCGTGCTGGAGAGTCTCGTTGATCGGCTTACCGGCCCGGCAGGCGAAGCTCGGGAACGAAGATGACGCAACGACACGAGTCGGTCGCCATCCTGGATTTCGGATCGCAGTACACACAGCTGATCGCCCGGCGCGTGCGCGAACTGGGCGTTTACAGCGAGGTGCTGCCCTTCGACGCCGACCTCTCGGGACGAGCCGCGGGACGTCTGCGCGGCGTCATCCTCTCCGGAGGGCCGGATTCGGTCTATCGCGACGGAGCGCCCGTGCCGCGGGCGGGGGTGTTCGATCTGGGCGTCCCGGTCTTGGGCATCTGCTATGGAATGCAGTGGATGATGCTTGAGCTGGGCGGCCGCGTCGAGCCTGCCGAC
>Ga0255055_10000206_pt1 | contig 45079 bp, 40 predicted proteins | sample JV7_2_27_MG_FD_188633 | JGI IMG/M metagenome (GOLD analysis project Ga0255055, IMG submission 188633) | Seawater microbial communities from Jervis Inlet, British Columbia, Canada - JV7_2_27 | ecosystem: Environmental > Aquatic > Marine > Inlet | place: Canada: British Columbia | collected... | reverse complement strand
AATTGTACGAATGTCACAACTATCTGGATCGATGGATATCTTTTTCTTGGCGATACCAGTCACGGCCATATTCCATGTCATAGTATTATCTTCAAGTTGAGCGATGACATCATCTTGCTGGTAGCTTATTCTATTCCCGTGGATAATGAAAAGGGGATGGCATGGGCGCCCGGAGTCTGTGAAGACAATAAGCTCATTTCTCTCGACGTTCCAACGAATGCTGGTATAACTGGAAAAGAGTCCGAGACGACGCTGGGAAAGGAGAAGGTTTCGCAGACTTTGCGGCTCACTAATGGCCCCAATCCACGCCCCATTAACAAATATCTTTGTCGTCTCTCCGAGATAGTCAATAGAGCATTCTTCGACTAACTTTATACCAAGTGTCCGAAGATGTGAAATGAAGGGGTAGGCGGAGCATCCACTAGTTATATGTGTTAAGAAGGCAAGATGTTTATGTAATCCAACATTCCCTCCATCGGGGGTATGGATCGGGCAGAGGATTCCCCACTGTGTACTACTTAGGAGACGTGGTCCGACGATCTTGGCCCCATCTGCTGAGATATGAGTGTTTGTTTTCCTCCGTTGACATAGGGCTGACCAGTAAGATAATCTGCTAAGGTCTTGTAGGGTCCCGGGTCGTTTTGTATGCGCTTCAGACCCCCAATCTCCTTTAAAGGCTCTGCGGAATCCTGTCTCAACGATACGGTGACCAAATATCTGAGGTATATTGTCTAAGACTAGTTTCGGGAAGTTGGCGCCCTTATAACGTAGTGTTGTCCTATTGTAGAACCATTCATTGTCGATCATAAGGAAGATTTTCTTCTGTTGGAGGATGTAGTACTCACGGAATAGGTCATAGATGAGCATGCCCGGCACCTCTATGCGTTTATAGAGGTAACTATCACGGTTTGTCGGTTGTTCGTATCCTAAGGAGACCTGTAGGAGACGTTTTACAGTATATCCCAAGTAGAGTGCTTTTGCTTTGAAATTTAATTCACCGATATGGGGGAGAAAATACATCATCAAAATCTCCATAGTGTGAGCCACTGACTTTCCCTTGGTGAATGATCCAATAAATTTCAATGCTGTTTCCTGAGTGAAGATCTCTCCAGCGTCGTGGACAGAAGGGCGGAAATGATCGATATAATTTGTATTGTGTTCGAGGTTCAGGAGACAATACCTGATAATTTCCTTATCGGATATAACTCCGAGGGCACGCATTAGAATGAAGAGGGGGATAGGTTTGCGAACATTTGGCACTGAAACAACAATCTGTCTATTTGTGGCTGATGGTTGCTCAGCAACTAGGCGCACCGAGAGAGTTCTTACCGGCTTTGATGCGTCCTCAGACACAGACCTTATTTTTGCGCTGTAGCTATAGAGGTCGTCGTCCTTGTGTTTTTGGAGATACAACATATTATCAGCGAATTTCTCCTGGGAAATGATCACCTTCTCTTTCCCATCCACTATAAAGTACCCTCCATCATCGGTAGGGTCCTCTCCCATTGAAGATCGTACCTGTGGGGCCAACCCATTGAGTATACAGAGGTTAGATTGGAGCATTACTGGGAACCTTCCTAGGAACATTTTATCGAGAGTGACTGTGCGTTTATCCTCATTGTACGTACCTCGCCCAGAACCATCATCGCTAAGGATTGTGAAATCGATGTCAACGTCGTAATGGATTGCGAAGGAATATGACATATTTTTAAGCCGCGCTTCGTTGGGATACATGAGCTTCGCTTCCCCAGCGTTGGGATATATCATTGGTTTCCCATAATATACTCTCTGGCCATCTTTACCTCCAATGTAGATATCAGCTCGATGAAGATACTCTCCCTTCTTATCTTGCTCCTTGAAGAAACGTATAGGATTCTTCTCACGGAGAATTTGGAGTAAACCTCTATCAAAGAAATCATTGTATGACTGAAGATGATGTTTCACTAAGAAGGTAGGATTATCTCTAACATACATATCTAAGACCTTCCATGGTATGGTATGAGCCTGCATTCTGCTATATCTTAAGCTTATATTTTTAAACCTAGAGCGATTCGTATTGGTCAAATATGAATTGCTTCCATTTAGAGTACATTCATTAGCAGCAGGAGACCGAGTATTACAAAGAAGCCAAGGAAGGGAATGAGCACGAGGAACCAAGAGACACTTTTGTATCCACCCCGGCAGAGTCGCTGGAGGAGGTATGTCCAGACACCGACGTATAGAATTTGGAACACGAGGTAGAGCATATTATGGTGTGGCACCTTAACACTGTATGTTCCTACACAATATCGTCCACTATCCCCGGCATTCTGGATGAGAAGCGCTAAAATACTGATAGCGGATAGACCCACATATACCTGGGCAGGGGTACAGAGCGAATCGAATGTTTTCTTAATATCCATTATATACTATGGTAAGAAAAAGGATAATGGATATTATGAGCTACCGAATTGGCTTGCAACTGATGCATTAGATTTACTGATGATGGAGCTCAGCTGGAGAGGAGATGGTGAAAGGGAGCCTCCCTTAGGATTTCGACCTAGATACTGATCTTGTGTGGGGAGTGGACCCGCTTCATGCGGTGCACCTCTCCATGTGTTAACGGCATTCTGTCCTCCTACAAGCGTTTGCCATACAACGTCTCTTGCGTCCGTCCCTCCGGGGATTAGCTCCACAACTCCTCCTCCCCTTTGAGTGCGTCTACGTCTGCGTCCTCCTCTAGTGCGTTTACGGCGTCCTCCTCTAGTGCGTTTACGGCGTCCTCCTCTAGTGCGTTTACGGCGTCCTCCCCTTGAACGCCTGCTTCGCCGCCCGCCTCTAGTACATGCGGGTCTTTTCTTGCGTCTCCCACCTTTGAGAGGCTTGTTCATCCCTTTATTATTGGTTGTAAGAATGTCAGTTTGTAGTGTAGGGCGCATATTTTGGCCGTAATAGAAACCTTTCCCTAGACCATTGGTGATACTTTTAGGGTTGTACATTCCGCCTGGAGGGAATGTGGGGACATTGGCGGGGAAGAGTCGTTGGGTACCGTTGAATCCTCCGCGTTGTCTTCGTCTCTTGCGTCCTGCGCGTTTTGAGCGTCGTCCTCCTTTGCGTTGTGTACGTCGAGCCATCGTATATATATAGAGGAGAGATATTATTGGTGACGGATCTTAAATTTAGATTATATCGACGTGTGTGAGCATATGTCTTCGGCAGCATATCTTTGTGAGTCCCATTCTATCTAAAACGATTCCTTCTGGAGTCTTGCTAACATTTACCTTTGTGAGATATATGACACCGGTGTCTTCAGAACCACTCTTTGTCTCACTCTTCATTTTACGCACCTCTCGGGTGTAGTACATGTACTTGTTGGCAAGTACAGTTCCGCATGTAAAGCAACGCACTGGGATGATCATCTTGTTGTAGTAAGAGGATATTGTATATCTGTATATCAATTTTCACCTAAATGCTTCTTGCCCTTCCAGTAAAAATCTCCATAGAAATGTTTATCGTAGGTAGGACCAAATTTGTTTCCAGCGAGGCATTCGGTTTTGAGCTTGTCAGCTTTTGCCCCTTTAGGTTTCGCCCAGACGCAACAATGTGCCAGTTCGCATTGGGACTCGGATAGCGCTTTGCACCCCTCATTGCGATTGGGAGAGTTTCCAAGAGTAGAGCTGCAAAGAGCATTTGCGCCGACTGCTGGAGGTTTCACGTCAAAGGTCTCCATGATCACAATTTCCTTTAACCGGGGGTGGCTCTTCGGGAAAGTGATATTATTTATAGTGATGTACACGGTAAGTAAGAAGAGCAAGAGGACAACAAGAATTATGTCCGCTGCGTTTCCTGCTATAAATTGGGCCGATGCATTTAGGAGATTTGCCATTATATATTACCTACTTTTTTTTTCAAGTTTATTGATCCTCTCCTCTAGCTGTTTAACATATGATAGTAATCCCATAACCAGATAATCATAGGACACCGTTTTAACAATTTCCCCATCCTCCTCCCGGGTACTCTCTCTTGTCAGTCGTCTCGGTACAGCATCTAGGGCCGTACAGTGTAATCCAAGCTGCACACCATCCTCTCGACCAATATACTCAATTGGACTTATATTATCGATCAGTCCGTCTAGACGAAGGGGGCGCGATTCGATATTGGAGTCTTCTTTTTCCATCTCTTGATAAGAAGGGCGCTTCCTCCCCATAATGTAGTTCATATATACTAAGAGTCCATATAAACTTTCTAAATGAGGGAATTGGCCAACATACTCTTAATGAGTCGCGTTAGTCCTATCCCACCTCCGCTGCGAGGGAAGAAGTCATGTTTCAGGAATTCTCTCAGCTCAGTTTCCACTCTGTCCTGACTTTGTCGCCTATCCGTTTAAGTATATTTATATACCATATACTTTTCGGAGGAGGTACTTCATAACAGTTGGTTCATAGTCACGTGGACCGTAGCATCGAACTCTGATGTGATAATATGGGTGCTTAGCCAGAGCTTTATCAGCATTGTGGAGATCGGATATGCTTCTTGCACATGCATAAGCATCTAGTCTGTGCCCTCGTGATAATAGTACTTTTCCATCAAGGAACATACCTATTGCCACATCATCGATAATATCGTAACGCAGCCGCCGTCTGTTTAATACGAGTGTCGCAACTACATCCCTAGATAAGATTATTCCAGCGCCACTTATGGCTCTTGTTGATGACTGAGACAACTTTCTCATTTCTTCCTCACTTTTTGACCCAGAAAAAACAATACCAAGACGTGCTTGTTCGAGGGTAAGAGGGGGATTACCCATCCCATTATAAAGCCTCGTGCGTCTATACCGACTCAACCGTCGCAGAAGATTTCCTAGAATCCAGAAACTTGACAGGTTTGTTCTAACAATAAAGTCAAATGGTTCTTTGAGAAGGGCGCTAAAGGCGTCCATTGTTTTTGCTAATATCCCCGGGATGTAACTCTCTGGGGATCGGCCAAGCATTATACTATCTCGTATGCTTGCTAGATCAGATATGGGAGTGCCCGCTCCAAACACAAGCCTTACCTTGACTATCTTATACCGCGGGACGACATCCCGTATAAATGGCACCCAAAAGCTGGTCAGGAGCTGTTCATGGATTGCTTCAGCGCGCGAGGCTATTACCACTATTATGATTCGTGGAAGGCCCATAAGTTGGTCTGTACTATTAAGTGATAGAAAGCTAGCAACTTTCCAAGATATAACCACTATCCGTTTTTGTCCTTCGCAGTTGTTCACCGCTTCGCGTGAGCTCGTCATGGCACTTTTTACACAGTGGGATCTGGTTTGCCGGATGATTTTTGTGAAAATGTCCAATGAATCCGTTTTCGTCAGCATTGGCTTGGGGTTGACAGTGATGGATATCGATGCCTGCTTCTCCGCATTTGGCACAATCACCCTTCAGAACCTTCGCACTGTATCGACTCCGTGGTAGCCCGAGAAGACTAGTACATCTAGTAGCACGTTCGCATCGGATTGTGTTTGCGAGTTCTAGAAAATCTCCAGGCAGATCCATCGCTTTACAAACCTCCAATCCATAGAGTTTGTCCCCTGGTCCGTCTATCAATTTACGTTCATATATCAACAAATCCCTGGCACGATCATAATTGACACTCATATGTGTGATACGAAGTCCTTCATTAGCAAGCGCTTTAATACGGTCCATGGAGCATAATGTATGGAGATGACTCGCGAACAAGTGAGAGGCTTTTATGTCATGGAGTTGGATCAGTCCTGCTGAGAATATAGCGACAGCAGACTCTGATTCTGTTCCACTACATAGCTCGTCGCCCAAAATAAGACTATTCTCATCTGCCGTCCGTAGGATGAGACGAAGTTCACTCATTTCGACGGCAAAACTGCTCTGACCCTTGAATATGTTGTCATTCCCTAGGATCCGGGTAAATATTTTTGTATAGGGGCTAAAAGTAAAAGATTCGCATGGAACAAACATTCCAGCTTGAGCCATCATCACACTCATTCCGACTGCCCGAGTCACTGATGATTTCCCGACGCCATTAGTCCCATACACAATATATCCACATTTCTCTCTTCCGAGATCGATGTCGTTCGGAACATAGAGTTCGTCAGTCTCTATCCTTTCAATGAGAGGGTGGCGCATTCCAGTAGCATGTATGAATGCTCTATCGGCCTTTTTGATCAGAGGGCGACAATATTTAAAGTCTATGGCGAGCTTTGCCTTCGTTATAATTACATCCAGATTTCCCAGATAAGCTTCAATCGTCTTCCAGGCACCTATAAAGTCTCTGAGGGAGAAAATGAAGTTGGCATACGCAATCTCTAGTTGTTCTTTCACCTCAGATGTTGTATCGCCTACCGCAATGTAAACATCAGTTAGCTCAGGACTATCCAACCGGCGCTTATTTTTGACGGAGTATGTCTTAAATAACAGTGACTCTGGACTGAACCTCATTTCCCGAGCGGACTTGTCAAATGAGGATTTATACATGAGAGTTACACTCGTATTGGGAAGCAGTTGCTTCAGCAGCTCGGCACGTCGAGTGGTCGTTATTAAGAATAACCCACTCTTATTTGTCCTGTGGATGGATACATATTCTTTCGTCTTCTGTCGATTCTCATATTTGCGGAGTACACCATCTAGGTAAGCTCTAATAGCTTCAAGGTGGTCGTACCCTTCTCTCCATTGTCCGATGGCAGTATCTAGATCAGGGTATATATCTCTATTGAAGATATTGGTTTCGAAATTAACAGAGCTTATTCCACGGGCCACCTTAAAGTTGATTGCATTAGCCAGCGCGTTCCTGATTGCTGTCGTATCCTTGCGTATAGAGGGTCTACCCAAATAGCCTTTAATGAAGGGTTCCTCGCGTAGTTCTTTTTCGATTTCAAGAATTGTCTTCGTGTTCAAATATATTTCCGTCAGTTCAACCGGAGTAAGCTTACGTAGGAATATTTTTCTACGTAGTCGCTCAAAATCCTTCATCTCGTTGAGTTTTTTATGAATTCTTTCGAACAATTCCCAATGTTCCTTGACATACTGTATAGCCTCGTATTCGGGATTTAGATAGTCGGGATCTATGGATGGATTCAGGAGCTGTCTTTCAAACTCTCGCCTCCCCATCGGAGTCTTACAGCGATTCAGGAGAGTGACTAGAGATCCCTTTTGTCCTATGCCCTGTCCGGTCGGGATTATGTTGAGTTGCCGCAAAGGGTGATTCAGAAGGGCCATACCTCCCGTCTGGCCGGCAAGTGTTGGTTGGTCTATTTGGTCAACAAGCTCTGGGTTGTGCTGGTAGATGAAGTGAAGAAGAAAAGTAAAAGCTTGGAGAGCCATTGGTCTCCCGTAGAATCCTAGGGACTGGATGAAGGAGTTATAATCTGAGATAGTGTAGAATTTGCTCAGTGTATGCTTTTGATAGAGTTGTTTTTCGCAGTTATTAATCTCTTCTGAATGGGTGGCCGGGAGATCCGTCATCCCCATTGGGAATTTATGGATCCCTTTTGCGGTGATTCCGGCATACCGAATGATACTTTCAATATCAGACATCATCCCGCTATGAATAATGATGACTTCTGTCGGATTATACGTGGAATAGAACCGTTCTAATTGATCGAATGTTGTCGGACTATCTGAATATTTCTCACGAAACTCATAAAATACAGAGTTCCCAGTAAGGACGTCGATATTAGCCACGCCGCAGCATATAGTAGGTTCTTTGTTGACTAGTGTCTTATCGTACTGATCTACCCAGACCACCATGGTATTATTGCTTAGCTTATCTGGGGTTAAATTAAAGTTCGTTCCCGGAGAGAATATACCCAATTTTGTACGGATGGCCGCATTCCCGGCCCCCGGATGCTTGCTTTGAACCCAGACTTCGACGTGATAGCCCGCATCGATAAGTCTCCCGACATATTTGTCAAGTTTTTCGAGAGGAGAGAACCCTGCCATCCAAATGTTCCGCCCCTTATGTTTTCCTGATTTTTTGGCGATAGTACATTCGCATATTCGGTTGAAGTCGGGTAGGGTGTTGGAAATGAAATTGCCAGATTTATCCTTAAAACCGTAGACCTCAAAAAATGATCCGCATTGCTCAAGAACGATTGCCTTCTTCCCATAGGAGGCAGTAAACTTTTCCTGTTTATCCATATATTTCTGAATCATCGTCATCTGTTTTATAAATTTAGTGGCCCAACTTTAATACGTCTTTGTAAGTCTTAAAGTAGGTCTTCTAGGACTGATCATTGATATAGTTATGAAGGAGTGTTTCAGCATTTTTATTGTAGATGTCACCTGCGAGGAAGCTATCCTCGTATAATTTCCGCAGTATGTCCTCGGGGGCTTGTGATCCCGCCTTGATTAGATTATGTTTACGAAGGTAACTTTTGATCTCAGAGATAGCATGTTTTTTAAGCGCTATATGTTCCGTTTTAACGATCTTGCGTGTTCTGCCAGACTTTATGAGGACTCCAACCTTCTTCCCCTTCTTGCCAAGAGAAAATATCTTTATGGTCCTCTTTCTATTGATCAATCGGACGACATTGGTGGGGGGTGATGTTTGAACAATTTTACCTCTAATTTCCTCGAGCTTTTTTTGCCGCTTCTCTGCTTCAATGCTTGGCGAAGGGATATTCAGCGGTGCAAGTGTCACCTTAGGCTTTTTCCTTCGTAGAGTTTTTCGATACTGAGCATATGTGGGTTTGTGACCATTCTTTAAATTTCCATAGGGGGGGTCTTGTGGGAGGCAGGGGGTCACATGGATTGTGGGTGGTACAATCTCGCTAACAGCTTCTCCTTTGCGAGCGGCCTTACGTTCCTGTCGCCGCATGGTCCTTCGGGCCTTCTTTTCCTTTTTTTCTTCGATCATCTTCTCAACGTACTTCATTTGATCCAAGAATGTGGTATTACTAGCCTTTTCGGGTACAACAGGGGGTTTTTTATTAGCATCGATTGCCAGTTGCTCCATTTTATCTTTTGCGCGCTTCTGATGGGCCTTGATTTTGGCGAGGAGCTGCTTTTTGATATTGTTGGGACGAACGCCGGGGCTCACAGTGGGTTTCTTCTTCCTTTCCCGTTGTCTCTTTATCTTCCCCCCGGGCCGGAGAAATATAGGATTTACCTTGATGGTCTTCCTATTCATTAAATTAAATGTACATCATTGCTGCCATATCCTGACGCATGTTCCCGCGCTCTTTTACCTCAGAGTTGCTAATGAACATATCGAACCCTTTGTCAATATCCTCTTGAGTGAGCTTCTTTTTAACGTCTGGGCTAAGACAAAAGACTCGGCGCGCGTGTGCGATTTTTGCTTTCGCCAAAATTGTCTCAATATCTCGGCCATAGAATTTCAGATAATCCATTTTGTTTTCAAACCATGAGTCGGGGATCTTATCTTGCAATTTCCACCCAATATCTGCAATCTTTTTCTCGAAAATCAGATTTAGCTCTCCTGCTGTATAATCATCCGTCTTGAACCTCCATGGAAAGCGGGAATCCAGGCCCTGATTGTAGGCAAAGAAGCAATTTTTAAGATCCTTCTCATATCCTGCTATGATGACCATAAGCTTCTCTTTATTGTTGCTAAGGGCTTCACAGAGTGTATCTATACATTCCTTGGCGAAGCTATCCCGTTTTTGGGGATTCCCTAAAGCATAGGCCTCATCTATGAACAATACTCCACCAAGGCATTCATCTATTACATCACGTGTCTTTAGCGCTGTTTGACCTAGATAACCTGCGATGAGATCTGAACGCGTGGCTTTTTTGAATTTATTTCTGGAGAGGATCCCCATGGAGCAGAAGATTTTCCCCATTATTCTAGCAACTTCTGTTTTGCCCGTCCCAGGTGGGCCATATATGACAGTGTGCATGAAGTCACGATGCTCAATTGTTTCACTCACATGAAGATTCTGGATGAAATAGACAATCTGATCTACTATCGCTTCTTTGAGCGAGTTCATACCGACCATCTTTTGCAGTTCAGTTAGTGGCTCACGGATATCGTGAATCGACTTCATATTTATGTTATACTCGATGGTTTCATCGAGAGGGAATTCCTTGACAAGATTTAACAAGTCGTCTAGCCCCTTAATTTCTCGGTCAATGGTCACTTTCTTTCTCTCAAGTGGGGGTGGTTCCCGGATCGGCGGTAGTGGTCCAGGTAGTCCAGGCGGTGGTCCCAACCTTTTCCTTGGTAGCAACGGAGGAGGTGGTGGCGGAAAGACACTCTTGCCGAATAATGAGCGTGAAGGTCCCTTGTTCTTGTTTGGAAGGATGAGGTTGTATTGTCTACTGATATCCGCCAGTAGCAATTTGAGGACCTGATCACGAGGCTCTTGTTTTGAGGCCCCTCCGAATAGAATTAATTGATTGGTAGAAGCATCTCTCGCGTCAAGGCCCTTTACAATCTTCGACTTACTCGTCTTCTCCTTCTTCAAATCATTGATCATATCCTCAAGGCGCATTGTACGACCTTTGCGTTCCTTATTTAACTCCTTTCCAGAATCCGACGGAGGTGGTGGAGACGGTGTAGGATCCTTTCGCACATTTCTCTTATTTTTATCACCCCATACATGGAGAGTAGTAAAAATGGGGTTTAATGTAGTGTTCCCACTCAAGTCGGGAAAAGGTGCGCTGTTTATGGGTGGCACCACCTTCTTTTGTTTACTTTTTCTACGGTTTCTGCGTCTGCGTGGCGGCTTGCTCATTATTATAGGCGACGAGAATAATTTTGCCAGAAAAAGATATAGACATAAATTGAAATAGATATTAGCTTGTATGTCGGAGGTATTACACACTATGGAAAGCAAAAAAGAATCTGACGATGAAGAGACACCGTGGGATATAATAGAGTCATACTTCCGTGGTCAGCATTTGCGGCGATGTGTGAGACACCAGCTTGAATCATACAACAACCTCATAAATCATCAGATCCAGAAGACCATTGATATGTTCAATCCGGTCACTATCCACTCGGCCAACGACCTTGATCCTGTTACAGGAAGGTATGCCTTGGAGATGGTTGTCACCTTTGGGAACTTCAATCTCTATCGTCCTCGTATACATGAAAACAATGGTGCCACGAAGCTTATGTTTCCACAGGAAGCTCGGCTGCGGAACTTTACTTATGCCTCGGCGATGACACTTGATCTCAACATTAAAATCATCCATCGTCATGGGGAAACTCTCAACAAGTGTGAGACCTTTCATAAGAAGCTATCTAAGATTCATATAGGCAAGCTTCCAATCATGGTAAAGTCGGCTATTTGTGTTTTGACTCAAAACAAGCATATGAATGCTGATTTGACCGGAGAATGTCGGTTTGATGCTGGTGGTTATTTCATCATCAATGGTTCGGAGAAGACTGTGATTGCTCAGGAAAGGGCTGCTGAGAACCGAATATGTTGCCACAACATGAAGAAGAGCAATAACAAGTGGTCTTGGTCGGCAGAGATCAAGTCAGTTCCAGACTTCAAGCGGATATCACCGAAGCAAATAAACATGACGATTGCCACTAAGAGCAACGGTTTTGGGCATGCGATATATGTCCAAATCCCAAGAATCAAACAACCGGTTGCTCTCTTCATCTTATTTCGGGCCCTGGGTGTCTTATCTGACCGTGATATATGTGATATTATCCTGCTTGATACAGATGCTCCTATGAACAAACCGCTTCTTGCGGCCCTCGAGGGCGCGGTAGTTGATGCCAATCATATCACAGAGCAGGAAGAGGCATTAAACCACATCGTCTCACTGGCGATGTATACACCGATTAATATGGACAAAGAGACTGGGGATCGTAAGAAACGCGACTTTACCATCAATGTGTTGAAGAATGATCTTTTCCCGCATTGTCGTACAGCAAAACAGAAAATCTTCTTCCTGGGGATGATGGCTAATAAGCTGATCCGTACTAGTCTGGGGTGGAGGCTGGCAGATGACCGCGATTCTTACCTGAACAAGCGCATCGATCTGACTGGGACCCTCTTGAATAATCTATTCAGAAATTACTTCAACAAACTGGTGAAGGATATGTCCAAGCAGATCGTTCGGGAGATCAATACTGGCTCATGGAGATCATCTGACGACTATGTCGGTATTGTCAATCACACGAACATCTATAAAATTGTGAAGTCTACGACGATTGAAAATGGTCTCAAACGTGCCTTAGCAACTGGTGACTTTGGCATTAAAAGCGCGAGCTCGAATAAGGTAGGCGTAGCTCAGGTATTGAATAGACTTACTTATGTGTCTAGTCTAAGTCACTCCCGCAGAGTAAACACGCCTATTGACAAGAGCGGCAAGCTTATTCCTCCCAGAAAGCTGCATAACTCTCAGTGGGGTTTCCTATGCCCCGCAGAAACACCAGAAGGTGCTCCGGTCGGGGTAGTTAAGAATTTAAGCTATCTTTGTCATGTCACAATTGCTTCCGAGAGTGTATGCATATATGATGTGCTTGACGATAAGATCATCCATCTCGAGGATCTTACACCATTGGCGACCTTTAGTAAGGTCAAGGTCTTGATTAATGGTGCCTGGGTAGGAATCGCACGGGAACCTCTCGAGCTCTACCAATTTATGAAAAAGAAGAAACAACAAGGGATTATAAATCCATACACGAGCATTGTATTTGACTACCGTAATAAGCAGATACGGATATGTAATGATGCCGGGCGTCCGACGCGACCCGTCCTACGAGTCGCTAACAATGAGACATACATAACAGATGCCGTCTCTAGGCTGTTGAAACAGAAGGATCTTACTTGGAAAGAAATGCTTGTTTCGGGTCTTCGTCTAGACAATCCTATTTTAGAATACATCGATCCAGAGGAACAGAACACCGCTATGATAGCTATGACACCGGGTGACCTCCAGAAAAAGCGGGATTCCCACTATTGTTATACACATTGTGAGATACACCCGAGTACTATATTCGGCCTCCTCGCAAGCTGCATCCCATACCCTGAACATAATCAGTCGCCGAGAAATACATATCAGTGTGCAATGGGTAAACAAGCCATGGGTGTGTACACCACCAACTTCAATAATCGTATGGACAAGACAAGCTATGTTCTTACCTATCCTATGCGTCCCCTAGTTGACACACGACTTATGAACTTTGTGAAGCTCAATAACATCCCCTCGGGAGGGATGGTGATAGTAGCTATCATGACATATAGCGGATACAATCAAGAGGACTCTATAATATTCAACCAAGGGGCGATTGATAGGGGGTTGTTCCATGCCACAATCTACCATACAGAGAAAGATGAGGATAAGAAGATCCATGGTGATGAGGAGATACGGTGTAAGCCGGACCCTGCCAAAACAAAGGGTATGCGGTTTGGGAATTATGGAAAGCTGAGTAGTAGAGGCGTCGTCGCAGAAGACTCACTCCTTGAGAATAAGGACATCATCCTTGGGAAAGTCGTTCCGATAAAGCAAAATAGGAATGATCATATGAAGGTTATAAAATATCGAGATCAGAGTAAGGCATTCCGCACGCGCGAGGAATGCTACATTGATAAGAATTATGTTAATAGAAATGGCGATGGTTATACCTTTGCAAAGGTGCGAATCCGAATTCCTCGGAAGCCCAGCATTGGGGACAAATTTAGCTCCAGGCATGGGCAAAAGGGCACAATTGGTATCGTCCTTCCAGAGACTGATATGCCCTTTTCCGAAGATGGTCTCCGACCGGATATTATTATAAACCCACACGCAATCCCATCAAGGATGACAATTGGCCAGTTGAAGGAAACGTTGCTTGGGAATGTGCTCCTCCAGTTAGGTCTCTTCGGCGACGGGACTAGTTTCAATGATCTTCCTATCAAGGATATATGCAAATTGATGACGCAGAATGGCTTCCAAGCAGAGGGGAATCGAATCCTGATAAATGGTATGACCGGAAGTCAGATAGAGACTTCGGTATTCGTAGGACCAGTCTTCTACCAGAGGTTGAAGCATATGGTAAATGATAAACAACATGCTCGAGGGCATGGACCAATGGTAGTTTTGACTCGACAGCCAGCAGAGGGTAGAGCTAGAGAGGGGGGACTACGCTTTGGCGAGATGGAACGTGATTGTATGGTGAGCCATGGAGCAGCGCGATTCACAAAGGGGCGTATGTATGATGCTTCTGACAAGTTTGTAGTACACACATGTAATAAATGTGGCTTAATCGTTGTATTCAATGACAAGAAGGGCATCCATCACTGCAGGACTTGTGACAATAGAGTGGACTTTAGCAAGGTTGAAATTCCATATGCCTGTAAGTTGCTCACACAGGAGCTTATCTCTATGAACATAGCCCCACGTCTCATCACTGGATAGGCAAAATTGAATTATCGGTCTTTAGAAAAAAACCCTCCTATTTATAATGTTGTCATTCAAAAAAGGGAAGAGTTTTCGTCAGCGTTGTGATGAGGCCACACGTATTATGGCAAAATACCCTGATAGGATACCCATCATATGTGAGAGAGGAAGTTGTGAGGTTCCCGAGTTAGACAGGTCTAAGTATTTGGTCCCTAGGTCTTTAAGCATGGCCGAGTTTCTATATGTTATTCGCAGTCGGTTGAAGCTCTCGCCGGCAATTAGTATATATCTTTTTGCCCAAGATCATATAGCTCCAGGCAGTCAGTTAATAGGTCAGGTATATGAAACACATGCCGATATGGATGGTTACCTATACATTAGCTACCACGGCGAAAACACTTTTGGCTAGAAATAATAATCCTCTGTAATTATATATGCCGTGTGGACAGTTCAAATACATGCGTTCTTTCAAACCCTGTAATGATAATATGCCCTGTCATTATGGACCTTTAGGCTGCTGGGCAGTACCGATGGGCAGACTCAAGAAACTGGATCTTCAGGCCAAACCGGGACCTACTCGGAACTACGGTAGTGAGGGGGCCAGAGAAAAAGCAATCAGACGCCGCGTAGGAAGGCAACAGGCTCTATCTGCACAAGCTTCGCGTGCTGGTGCCCGCCAGCTAGGTAGTCTGGGGACGAACTCTTATGGTCCTCTTTTCGGGTTAAGGAAGAATAGACCTTTCAGCAAACTTGGACGTGGACTTGGTGAATGTCATGGAAACTTTTCACCAACCAAATATAGTGCGAACAGTGGAGACTCTTCCCAGGTGACATATTTTAAAAGAGTTTATGGTGCGAAGAATACTATTCTTTATCGCTTGGGTCAGTGCTGCGGCACCAGCCCCGACTACGGTTGCCAATGTTACCCTAACTGCACCTATCAGCCGAATAGTAACTGTCGTTCGGGTTCCCACTAATAATAATCTGGTATTTTAGTACAAGATGCTACCATTTATCGGAGAATTTTTAGGAACAATGTTCTTTACATTTGTGGTATTTGCCACTCAGTCCCCTGTGGCAATTGGTATTGCCCTCACAATTGGAATATTGCTTGTCAAGGCTGCGTTTGGAAGCGAGCATCATTTTAATCCAGCCGTGACGATTGCCGAGGTTGCGGCAGGACAGATGCCAGCTTCAAGCTTATTGCCCTCGATTGTAGCTCAAATAGCAGGTGGTCTCATCGGATTGGAGTTCTACAAACATCTTGGAGTGGTATCGACTCAGGGACCACAGCCTGGGAGATAATATATTTTCTTCTCACTATACTCTATATAATGAGAGGCAAACGAAAGAGACGAGGAGGTCAATCACAAGGTCTTCAACATGGTGTACGCGCCTTCACCTCTGACATAGGGACAGTTGGTAGCGATGTTAAGAAGGATACAAAGGGGGTGCTCACCCAGAGCAAGGAGGGTGTAGACAGACTTGCTGGTATAGGCCACAGCGCACTTGATGCAATCGGGGATCAAACACGAAAGGCATTGGGAGCAGCGGATAGTGCTGTTGCAGCCACCACTAGAGCTGCGCATGGGCTTATAGATACCGCCCGCAAGACGACCACCGGTGGACGGAAATCACGAAGACACCGTGGTGGGTCTCGTAGGACTCGCAGACGTAAGGGTGGTCGCAGGCGTACTCGAAAGGGAGGAGGCAGACGCCGTAAATCACGCAGAGGTGGACGCCGGTCTCGGCGTAGAATAAGAGGTGGTGGTTGCGGATGTGGTGCACGCAGTACACTGATCGGAGGTCGCAGGAAACGCCGTCGCTAAGTTAGCTTTATACATATGACTATTTTTCACATGTATATACATATACCGATGGGTAGACGACGTACCACAATGAGACGGAGACGAAGGCGACGAAGGAAAGGAAGGAAGAGGAAGATTACTAGAAAGAGAAGGCGGAAAGGTGGGCTGAAGTTATTTCGGGGGAAATGGCGTCTGAGCTCAGCATGCAGAAGGCGGGGTAGGTGCTGAAGAGATTCTATTGCTATAATACAATGTATATCAAGAAACTGTTCGGTACGTTCCCCATTCACTGTGAAAGATTGAACTGTTCAGATGAGATGTTCGGTGCCATTGCCATTGTTCTTGGTATAATTGGTTTCCTTATCCAACTCGAGAAGACAGCCACATCATATGATGTTGAATCATTCTCTATATATGCACTGTTCATACTTGCTTTAAGCGAGCTGATGTTTGCCGTTCAGGCTTATATGAAGAAGAGTTATAGCCTAATCTTGACCAGGACTGCGACATTCATAGGCGCTATTGTGTACATCGTCATATGGTTTAGGGCCCAGAAACTACCGCAGGAAGGATGCTGAAATAAATTGTGATGATTACTATAATGTTAAGAGTTATCATCACATCACTATTGATCGTTAACGCATTATTCTGGGGCCTCTATCCTCATAGCGAGACATGTAAAGTCGCTACACTGATAGGAGTTAAAAAATGCCCATCAATGTACTCTCATTTGGTTGTAGGCACAATCTTCTACGTACTAGCAGTCCTTGTAGCACAACAGACATATATTCAACATCTTTGGTTTTAGCCCTTACTTCTGTGTAACCCTATAGATTAAGTACGCAACTAACAGCCCCACTAGACCAGTATATAAACTAGCTGTGTTGCTCAGTTGAGGTTTCCTTTTTTTTTTGGAAGAAAAGCTGCCTTTAAGGTGTTCATTTGCGCTGATGAACGCTTCCACACAAGAGGCATTCGTGACCGGGTTCGTCTTGTTTGGAAAAGAGCAGGGGTCCATTCCACTAAGGTCAGAGTTAGCTAGATGTTGGCTTTGGGATGTAAGATTTCCAGCATTCCCGACCTCCATCGTAACCTCTTGGCAAGGTGGGTTCGACCCTTGCATAAATGCTGAAAAGAGGGGCAGTGGATCTAACTTACCAAGATCCTCGACAATGCCGGGCACGATCCCTTCCAGGGAGGAGAAATCCATCTGCATGACCGTCGAGAGTCCCGGGATGTGCCCTGAGGGAACATTATTGACATATATGTATCGATCAACGAGACTTCCAGTAGCCTCGTCCTTACACTGGCCCGAGGTCTTGAGGAAATATTTATTCCCTAAAGGGCCATCCGCCTTACTCGCATCTCCACCCCCACTCACTAGAACCTTTACGTAATTCACCAGGGCATCCACATCCGAAACCATCGAATCAAGGTCACCAGTACTACTAACGCCAAGTCCTGATGGGGGGATGATATTGTTCGAATAAGAATAATCTGGACCTAGATATTCGCTCTCGACATTACCCACACCTTTCGATATATTCTTAAAGAATGAACTCATTGATATATATTATAGACATAAAATATGTCCTCAGAGTATATACAACTTCCTATGTTGAGTGAGACTATAGATGACAGTGAGGACACTTCCGAACATAGCGACGATGAAGGTAATGTGTTGGATGAGCCAGAATGTCGAATATGTTTTATTGGTAGCGAGAATGAGAACCTAATACACCCTTGTCTATGTTCTGGTGGCTATAAGTATGTCCATAGATCTTGCTTGGAGCGATGGAGGGAGAATAACAGGGGAACTATAAAATATCATGAGTGCGAGGTCTGTCAAGAGCCTTATACAGTGGTTTATATACATGAAGATGAAACGCTATTCCTACCAACTGGTGGGAGAACCTGTTGTGGTATGTATCTATTATATATAGGTTGTTTTGCATTTCCGACCAGTTTCTTAGTCAGTTTTCTCGACGAAACTACAAAATATGGCTCCCTGAGTATCCTAGGGGGTGGGCGTCCCTCTCCGGCTCTAGTCAAGTGGATACAACGGGACCCCATATTCTATGGATCCTACTATCTATCCCTGACATCCTATGCTGGCGCCATGATTCTTTTCCCCTCGTTAGCCATGTATGTGCTCCCTAGGCTGAAGCGTGGCAAACTCTACCGCAGGGGCATGGTAGGCACATGGTGGTTGTGTCTACTAACAGCATCTGCTCATCTCTTCTGCTACCTAATATTTATACTGACTGGCGATCCTCAAACATACTTTAGTTTTATAGGGGTATCCACAATACCGACCGTATTGGCATTGAGATCCCTCACTATGAGTCACAATGATTTCCTTTATCGAATGAATACGTCTCTCAATGAAGAGATAGTCCAAAGTATAGAAGATGGACCATCTTTCGAGATCGAGATAGATGGTTAGAGCTTGCCTGACATAGCTTGTATTTGCCCTCTCTGAGCCTCGACTGCCCCTTTTACATCATGACCACCTTGTGCCGAGACGGCTGTCTTGGCCTTTAAATCCTTGGTATTTTTGCTGATCTGGCTCTGGAAGTTCGTCATCTCCCCTTGGAGCATTGAAATCTGTGAGTTTAGGATGGACCCGAGGGTTTTTATTGAATCATTTTGAGCCTTGACGGCTGCAGCGTTTTTATAGATAATATCATCGCATGCCGACTGATCCGACGATGCGGGTATCTCCCCAGTCAGCCCTTCAACTAGAAATGTATTATGGAAGATAAGTGCGCCAATAAGTATAATGAGCAGGTATAGAATGCTCCTCATTATATATTCCTCCTATTTTATTTGTTGAGACCAGCAACAACCGAGTGTACCTTACCAATGCTATCGAGACCCGTGGCATTTTGTTTTATCTGCGCAGTGCTTTCCGCGATGTTTGCTTGAATATCCTTGATCTGCTTCATAATACTCGCTTTTAGTTCTTCCAACTTCTTCGGGACTTGACCGAGCATATCTTTATTTTGATACATCTGTATTCTGGCTGTTGCATCCGTATTAGTAGTAAGACCCTCCATCTGTGCAGGAAATAGTAACTTTGTGACTAGCACGGCGATAGCGATCCATATAATCCACCTGTACAACCTCATTATATACCCCTCCTATTTTTTCTCCCGGTAGTATAGATGCGAAAATTCAACTTGCTTAATAGCCGAGTCGGCAAGTATGACAGACAAGGGAAGCGTATTACTACGACCTTTAATTCCACCCAGCAGGTTTGGCCCGTGTATACGACAGAGGATGCCCGCTTTAGTATGAAGAATGGTCAGTTGAAGGGACCATGTACTATAGCAGGTTGTAAGACGTACATACTCCAGATCGGTTACGATGTCAGTGGGAATCCGCGATATGGCCCTGTTGCCTGCCGTTCCGGAGCCCCTTACAGAGCACCAATAGCTGGAAACAGGAAGACCTTGGTGGGGAAGGACTGTTGCGAGACAGGCAACCAGACGGTCGAGTGGGTTATGGATCCGGCGACAGGGGTTATGAAGCCAACTATGAGGAACCCCAATGATACCTGCTCACGGGCGAATGCGAAGTCCTCTCGTTTAAACCAAAAGAGGAAGCCGACGAACACCATCTACAAGGATAACTATTCGAAGAGTTGTCTCTGTATCTCTAAGGAGGGGAAATCCATTGTTGAGATTTGTGAGCAGACGGTCATCATTTCACAGACTCCCCCAGCTGGCATACTGGTCGGCGATCATATCGCCCAGTCGGATTCAGGAGGGACTGCCATCCCCGGCGGGGCCACGGGCATCCTCGTCTCTGTAAATGAAGTGGACCCGGCATTATTCCATTATGGCGTAGAGCTTACCACCGATTGTGATACGAACCACTTTCTCCCAGGATTTGCTATATTCACAACTGGTGCAGGAGTGGGTCAGCCTGCCTCCCCGATCACTGTCAGCGACACGGTGGTAGTGCCAGTCGTAGTAACGGTCCCAGGCAACCTAAGCAAAGAGACGGCATGCGCCTGCTACGACAGGAGAATCCGCTCTGGGATGCAACCAAAACCCAACATCTGTATGAGGTGGGAGGGATCTGGTAACACTAGGCGCCTTGTTAAGAAGACTCTCTGCCCCGGCGACTATGGCTTTCAGAAGGCATACAGCTACAGTTACTCCCAGTATAACAAGAATCGGGTCTGTAATACTTATGAACGAGGTTTAGAAAAGTATGTCACACCAGCCCATATAGACAGGACAAAACGCAGTGAACGGATCAAATCCTCTGTATGTAATCACATGTATAGAAAGAGTGGGTGCAATGGGTGCGTAAGCTGTTGTCCGGACCACTGTAGACAAAAGGTGACCGGTGACCCCAGCATAACATACACCCCTCAAGTAGGGGACGTGTTGACGGGGAGCACCAGCGGGGCGGTTGGTACAATCCTTAACATCACCGGCTCGCAGGATAAAACCCTAGAAATGCGTCTTCTAGATTGCGATAAGTTTTTCCTAAGTGGGGATGACCTGCATAAAAGCCCAAGCGAACAATTTCCCGTGAACGCAGTAGGACCCGTGACCGACCATCCTTGTACTGCTACCGAGCTCAAAAAGTACCGTTCACTAGCCAACAGTATAACTGTCTACAAACCGAGCAACAAGAAGTTTTCTGTTCAGGGAGCGGTGAGTGGAAGCTCGCGTCTGGAGAGATTGAAGCTAGATACCATAAAATATGCCAATTCGAAATGCCGCAACAAGGATGCGCGGTGTGAGACAAGGGGAATATGTGGTGAGAAGTATGGGAAGGGACCATACTTCGCTGGCAAACCACGGTTTACAGGCTGGATGTTCAATTCTTGTCACCCAGAGACTGTTTGTATGAATAAGACACGACAGCAGCCATTTGGTATTCCTCAGCTTACGAAGAGGGGCCGACAAGTGCGCTCGAATCGCTTACATGGTGTCGATCCGACTGTTAAAGGTAAAGGGAAGGGCCTGCTGCCAAGGGGCCAATATAATAGACGGGCTCCTGGATGTAAGTGTCCTAAGGTTGCTGGCGAGTGCGTTGATCCCTGCTGTCAGTATTGTACTGTTTTGAAGCAGTATGGTCAGATGTCTGGAAAATGACATCAGGCCGGGGCCCGCAAGGGAGGCCTTCAGTTGATAGCGGCACTTTCGACATAGTGGGTCCCGAATACGACCTTGTTGGCTACAGCAGCGGGCCACCACTCTTGCCTGCTGGTCCGGACTGGCCAGTGATGGGCTCTCTCACACCTTCCAGTCGGAATGGGACTACGATCTTAGGGATATGGACTCATGGCCTACCACCATCGCCCCATGTCCCGCCCCAGCAGATTCACGTTGCTATAGCGGGTGTCACACCCAGGAGTATCACAATCACAGGGGGAGATCTGGACAAACCATATACACTGAAAACGGCGGATGCCTATTATGTGCCACCTACCAATCCAGCAGTATGGCCATGGCTCAACCATGGTTTCTATTTAACACCAGGTGTCGGATATACAATTTTCATCGATTAACGAAATTTTTCTCTTAGTATTATACATAATGGTAAAATACTATGGAAGAGCAAGAACACGGACTGGATCCGTAAACACCAATCAGCTTGGGTTAAAAATGGCTGGCTGCCCATCTACTGTGGGAAAGCAGGGTCGTATCGCCAGATACATGGGAAGACGCGTTGATTGCATGATGGGTCTCTGTAAACCTATCAGATATCATGAGGTGATTTGGCCTCGTACTCGGATGCGCAATCAACCGCCCTACTGTAAAGCGCATGCCACGAAGTGTTTAGCAGCAGCAGGAGGTGTAGGAACCACGCACGGAGCTATCCCTTACTACCGGACGCCAGCGAAGGGCGAGAGAGGGTGCACTCCGCACCCTGTGCTACCACCATCAGCATAAAACTCTTGTGATTTTAGGACTTCTAACCATTTAGGAACCTACCCACATGACCATACAAAATGAAGAACATATTTTCATTCTGTATTTACGGAGATGACCTCAAATACTATTACGGACTTCAGAAAAACATAGACCTGATAAGAACTCACTATCCTGACTTCTATATTTACATCTACTATGGAAATGACCACTTAAAGTCCTGGGTGGGACGATATAGAGACCAATATGAGAAGGTAGCATTCTTTCCAACAGAGAGAGAGGGTGCCATCAACATGCTCTTCCGGTACATGCCTATTTGTGACGATGACATCAATATCTTGTTCATTAGAGACGCTGATAGTGAGATAAACGGTCGAGATAGGTGGTGTATCCAACAGTTCTTGGCATCTACTAAGTCCGCTCATACTATTAGGGATCACTACTGGCATAAGTCGCGTTTGACCGGCGGCCTAACAGGTTTCAAACTTGGAATGTTGAAATGTCGCCACCAGCTTCATAATGCCATTAGCAAGACAGAGGGTCTAGATCCCATATCTTATGGCGGTGATGAGACCTTTCTGAATGACAAAATATACCCCTTAGTTGTGGATTCCTTGCTCATCCATACAAGCATTAATGCATTTACTGGAGAAGAATACCAACTTATTGATCATAAAAATGACAATACCAACTTCGTCGGGAATGTAATCGAGTATGATGGAAGCGGAAATGCGAACTACAAGTACTTATACTGGAACTTCCCAATGCAAGAGCAGGTGGATTGGTTGATATCGATGAGTCAGTTTGCCCTTGTCAGTCATATCACTAGAAACATTAAGCGTTCCAAGATGACGAGCCGACTGCTCGATACAATGTTTATGGCGAAGTATTATCAGGGCGATGTTGATGGGTGTATAGATGTGATTAGGAATTTTGAGTTTGTCAGCATAACAGATCACAATATTAGGAACAATGATTTCCTTTTCCATCTTATGAAGCTAGCTGGAAAGAAGATCATAGCCACCACTGATGTATCGTATGAGCCAGCTGTGAACGAGATAGCCATCTATTATGGTTCCTATCCCGTTTCACATCGGATGTTTCCCATTTCCGATAAGGTCTATAGGAACGCTGCCTACTTTGGGGGGATCCCCCACGACCGGGTCATGTACGCTTCGTGCTGGAAAGATATTGACATGATCTATATCCTGAATCTAGAGGAGCGATCTGATAGGCTGATTGAGGTATTGGGGGAACTTTGTCGCATGGGAGTTCCTCTGGATAGGGTCTATCATCATAAAGCTAAGAAGGATTGTGATGTGAGAAGTGCCTATTTGGGGGCGACAAGAAATCATATCGATGTCATGGACCATATGCTGAGCGAAGGTCATAAGACCTGTCTTATTCTCGAGGATGACATTGTATTCACGAATGACATTAAGCGACATCAGAAGGATCTTAAGATGTTCTTCGAGAGAGAATATGATTATGATATCTGCTTCCTGGCTGCCTCGCGACACCACACTCGTGAGGAGCACGATGATTTGCTCATTCTCTCCAGACAGGTATGTACAACCTCTTCAGCATACCTTCTTAACTCTAAAACGCTCAAGAAAGTCTATGATTGTGTGAAGGAGGGGTATGACAAACTTATGGAGACGGGGGATTCCAATGCCTATTGTATTGATCGCTACTGGGCAAAGCTGCATCCAGATAATAAGACCTTTATCTTTCGTCACAAGATGTGTTACCAACGTCCAAACTATAGCAACTTGAAAGGATGTGTGTCAGCTAATCTCGATTGAAGATGATACTGTTTTTCTCATTGTATGTCAGTGATGTTCAATATGAAATGGAGACGCACGAACAAGTATTTACCATCCGGCAAGAGAGTCTCGAACACTTTTAATCAGACTGTACCACCTCAGTTGTATCGGCTGGGCAATCCCCGCGACCAGATGCGCAGGACTTGTTTGACAGGCCCAAGAGGACGAGCTATCGACGGATGCAAAGCCTGGGATGTTGAATTTGAGACATTTACCACCGAAGCCAGACACCCTATTTCTGCTTCGCTGACAATTAGCGGGTTGACGGGCTCTTTCTACCTGGCCGCCGCACCCGTCCTCTCGATAACGGGTAATGACAACTTCGTAGGGAGCACGAATGCTGCCACAGCGCTCCATGGTACCACGTACTCGGCGAGTGATGTGAACGGTGGCTATGTTTTGGACGATGGTGGTGGTGCTCATGGCCACCCCATCTACCGTAAATCTAGCCAGAATCCTACAGGCGGTGATAATGTGATCAAGGTAGTTGAGGATACGACTGCCGGGGTGTCCTACTATTACTGGGCATTCCTGAATACCACATTCGAGGCCTGTATAAATCAACCCTTACCACCACCAGCACAAACTCCATGTACCGGGATGACCAATAACAGCCAACGGGTTCCATTCTGCGTCACTATTTTTGGCAACAGCAGTCCGGCGGCAGTCTCATCTGAGCCCGGCCAGATGATATACTATGCCTCGACAAATGGCGGTTGGTGGAATGGTAATTATGGATATGCTTACCAGTATCTACCAGCTGTTTCACTGACAACAGCAAATGGGGCTTACATGCCTTCCACGCCATCTTTGGGATATTCATCTTTTATCAACGGTGCTGGATTCAAATTTGAGCTAATTCAGACTTTGCAAGGATATGGGTGGAGTCTTTATAGGCCCGAGGACCTTACCTACGGTTCTATTGAAGATGTGAGTTATGCTATAGGCTACCTTGTAGCCGGGGCTAACCCAAACAAATATTGGCCAAATGAGATTACCACATGGACAAGACCAACAATATTTGTAACCGATCCCAAGAGCGTGGCAGCCGCCACTGATATAGGCACAGATCCTGTGGTCAGCTTCAAGAATGAGCATCCTGCTGATGCTGGAACAGGCACCATCCTTGTCACAGGCCCCACTGGTACCCAATTGCGCACTTGTAAAGGCACGCCTTACAGGAACCCAATCGCAGGATACAGGAAGGAGAGGATTTGTGATTGCTGTGTTTGTTCATGGGCGACGGTGTGGACCGGGACACAACAAGTTGAAAATACAACTTGCCCCCATGGGATGCCCTGTCCGACTGGGAGTATCCCGACAAATACGATCTATAAGGACAATTATTCTAGGTCATGTATTTCTCTTAAGGATGGGCCTGTTGGTCCCGGCAGTATATCCGCTTGTTACGATCCGCTTATAAAAGTAAAACAAAACAAGAATGGACAGATTGATGAGCAGTACAATTACAATTCGAAACAGTATCTGGAGAGAAGGTGTCGGGGGTATAGACAAAAGGTATTTAACTTCCAAGGGCATATTGGTGGGCGTGGTTCAAAGAACTATCGGGGGAGTTGTTCGCAGTGTGCTCCCGACAGCCAACGACGAACCTTGCTCACGGTAGCGACCGATGCCGCAGGAGATGGGGTTTATGGGTGGTCATCAGGGGACATTGTATCCGGATTCGGGTCCCTTATCCCCTCGATTCTACAGCCCTTTGGGATAAAAATATACTTAGTTACCTATACCATTCAACCCCCTACGAATCCATTCTTCTCAATCGTGATCGCAGGACATCACGACCCTAACTTCATACAACAGATTGTAGTAAAGACGTCAGATGGGGACACCATCGCCACCCTCGAAAACGGTGTAGATGGTCTTTTTTGGGCTACAGATATAGCAAGCTGGTGGGTATGGGGTGCCAAGGTGGCCCCCGATCTCTCCCAATATATAGACCAATCATTGGAAATTTCCTTCCAGTTGTATTCGGTTAATTCCCATAACCCCTGCTATCCCTGTCCAACGGGGGCGACCGCCAAGGGTTGTAAGTACAACACTTGCTACAAGACTACAGATATCAAAAAGAGTGATTGTTGCGTTACCTGGGCCCCCAGCAATAGGCCCTTCAACCAACAAGGGGCTGTTAGTGGTGGATCTAGAATAAACAGATTGAAATACAATACTATTGCGCGGTCACAACAAGCATGTAAACCTAAGATGTATAAGCATGGTAACTGTGGTTCGACCGTACCGGGTCAGCAGCGTGAAAAGGTCGCATTCAGAAACAGTGTAAATGGTATGATCCCTCTCCGGTACTATAGGGATGCCAGACCCGTCTATAAGAGCAACCTTGCTGGCATTTGTCCTGTTAACGAAACAAGTAATTGCCGGGGGAGAGTGCAGAGATGCTCTCGAAGAACTTTAATGGGTGGACAATTTGTTCCTCAGAACCCGACCACTCTCTGTAAATATGGATGTCCACAGTGGAGATCGAAGGGTGGATCGGCAGTCAGACGTCGTGTGATTGGGAACTCATGGTGAGGAAATTGAAATCAAATATAACGCTGTCCGATATAACAACTTACTCATTAACATGATGAAACAATTACACAGACCTTTTGACGAGTTCATACGATACAATAGTAGAGGTCGGCTTGCAGATCTTCTACATAGGGCCGACCTCATCGGTACTACCTCGGCAGACACAACTGACTCATATGCGCATCGTGTGAGTTGGCTCTCGGGTCGCACCTCACTCTCCGATAGGGCGGATAATATTCTTTTACTGGAAGCTCTCATAGACTTCCACCCTATTGTTGAGAACATAAACGCTGGCAAAAGCAATGAGCAGCAATTTGGTGACATTGGATGTGGAAGGTGCTCCTATGAGAATGGTAAGATTGTTCACAACTACGAGTACCTTGATGCAAATATCTCCCAGGCTATGGAAAGACAGCAAGCAATATTCTTGCTATGTGGTATTATGGAGTATGGTCTTACCTTCTCTGACAAGGGCAACTACTATGAATCGCATAGTCTAGCGATCATATTCCTGCCCTTGGAGGACGGTTCCTATGGGTGCTACTATATAAACCCATATGGAAAGGACATTGCTCCTCTCAAATTCTATGATAGGAAGCTGTCGAAGCGAAGGGCGAAACGACTGAAGTTCGATGCGCCGATTGATATACTTTTCATAGAGCAGCTTGTGGACTATCTCAACACATTTGTGTCTACAGAAGGAGTTGATGTGAAGATTAGGCATACACGAGGACCGGAGCATACCTATCGGGGTCCCTGTCTACAGGAGGGTGACAATCATGGTGTATGTTTCGCATTTCCCCTTGTTATGTGGCATCATTTCAGCCGATGTTTCGATACCACTTACATTGTAGACAGGAAAGATGTTAATCTAACGACTCCTTCGGCGAAAGATATGCTACGATCGGGGAACCTGACAGGTTTTGTGGTCTCATGTTTCTTGAGGTTCTATCCAGATAAAATGGCATGTATGTACTTAAAAATGATGAGCGATGAGGAGGAGGCAACGAAAGAAGCTCATACTGCCGTCACCAAGTTTATTGAGGACCGAGGAACATATTTCATAAAGCGAATGATGGTTGCTCTTCTTGGGTTCATGTCGCAGTCATCTTTTAGAAAAATTATCAGTGGCTAATACAGACATGCGCTTACCAATGAAAGTAGCTATCTTAGCCACGAGAAATATGTGGGATACGAGCGGTCAGCAGCTACCAATAGGTAGCTACTACTTTTTAATTCGGCAGACATCACGGGGAAGGCTTCTAGGTGACTTGAGCTCAGGTGACCTTATATGCGAGTACTCATTTGCCATTCCGGATGTAATCGAGATGATGGCGGCTGCTCAAGCCAGACTCCACCGACGGCTCGGAATACGAGGGAATGGGGTACCCGATATCCCGTCGCCTGTATCCTCCCCTATCCAATCTCGACCACAACAGAATATGAGGATTCAGAGATCCCGTGTTCGTCCTAGCACGCCTATCTGCACGATTTGTCTCGATTCCATCAACAGGTCCGCTCAACGTACCTTGAGTTGTAACCATACATTTCATAGGGTATGTATAAATAGATGGTTACATACACGTTCTACTTGTCCAGTGTGTAGACGACCTTCTGGAACATTACCACCGGTGGCACCTCGCCGACATTCGAGATATGCGGTCGTTAACCGGCGCCGGGAGTATGGAACGCATTATGCATCCCATAGTAATATGATATCTTGATATAAGGATTTCAATCTTATTATAGTGCATATGGGCAATAATAAGAAGAACAAGAAAAAGCGGATTCGAAAGGAGATCGTATATCGAACTGAGGAACAAAGGAAGGCTGAAGTAAAGGAGATATTGCTTCAGCTTAGCAAGTTTGAACTCACTCCTAAGTATGAGCCGGTCAGGGATCTTTATTTGAAGTTCAACGAGTATATCAAGGAGGGGCAGAGGCTGGAGATCAACATCCCCTTTCCTATGATCAACAGACGTATTAAGGGACTATTGGCGATATCTGTCAACGAAGAGGTCTGGATCAAGCTTGAAAAGGAGAAGTTCTAACCTTGTGCCTTTATATAATCATTGGTCATTGATTATATAAATCTCTCCAGTTCATCCATTACATTCGCGACTAGGATTATAATTTCACATTAACTCACAACAACCTCTTACCGATTGTAGTAATAGATTATAAAGAGAAGGTTAGCAGCTGTGTTAGAGATGTTAGATATATCCCCACACGTACCCTTCTTTTTGTTTAACTGTTTGCACTGGGCCTTCGAGGGACGAATGACGCGCTCCCTGGCTAATAATTTCACTGCTCTTACCCACGCCAGCAGTGCTTCAGTGCTGACCGGTCTATATGTTCTGGGCAATAAAGGTGTCTGGCCGGTAGCTCAGAGTATATCGATGGGTTACTTTCTGTATGACCTTCTCCATATTGCGCGATTCGGGAAGAGAAATCTGAGTGATGCCATATATACATATCATCATCTGGCATGCTTATATATTCTCCAGAAGGATCCCGAGGTATATAAGGTTGGACAGATCCTGCTGTGGGGTGAGTTGTCGAACATTCCTATGTATTATGTGTATTATCTGTTGAAGACCGATGGTGAGCCGAAGTTATTGCTGAGGTGGCAGTATATACAGGCGGTAGTCTACACATGCATTCGACTACCTGTTCTAGGATGGATAGGATATACGTCGATTCCGCGCGTGGCAGATAAGAGCCCTTTCTATCCTCTCGCGCCACTTTACTGTATGGGTTTGTATTGGTCGAGCAAGTTGTGGCGAAATCTGCTCAAGCGGTAGTTCTTATCTCCTTCCTGGTTCCCCGCGACATATAAATAACCATAAGATTATTAACGAAATGCCTGCTGAATAATCACTTGATTTTCAGATTTGTATTCGAGCGCCCGGGGAGAGAGGACATGAAAATATTGCCAGAAGGGACTGTATGGTGGCAAGGTATTTTGTTCTTAGTGCACCAAGAGACACACTTTTGTATGTTCTTTGCACGTAGTTGCTGGAGTTTTTCACTCTTCCGCTCTTTATTTTCTATAAATCGCAACGTTGATTGGATTGTCTCTATCTGTTGCTGGCCGAGTATTGCGTTAATTTCCTCCAGAGCCGATCTGTAACGGGCATTTGGGGATGAGGAGAGGATCCGGGAGATATGGGTCCCTTGGACCTGCATATTGTTGAGAAGGTTGAGGGTAGAAATATATCTCTTCACGAGGTCACTCGAATCTCTGTAGCGGAACCCTAGGCAAACTATATAACGTTCAGAGTTAGCATAACGACTTGTATGGGGTTTGACCACATGAACTTCCTGATATAGACCTGAAAGCATGTAGAGGATGTCTACAGATGCGGCAAGGCATATGTCAAACATTTTCAGGATGAAGGTGCCTCCGCGGGCCTGCATAGCTACGGCATATGCTACTTGAGCTAGAATCAAACGCAATGCGAGAGTCTCCTGTCGATTGAAATCGATTGAGAAATCAAATCCCCCATCTCCCGTGATGAGATGCATAGAATTCCGATAATTCTCCCAGCAGTGAGTCAAGTTAGCAGGATTGTAGAGATCTCCCCTCCTGTCAGCGCCCGTTTCGATCGTCACATTGGGGTTTTTTTTCAGGAATGCGTTCGCCTTCCTCCATCCGGGGACATTGGAATTAGTCTCGTCAATTAGAGTCATTCCATAATACTGGTCCTGATTATTGAATCTGATATACGTGAGGGCCTCAATAAACCCTCCCGGGCCCTCGGCCAAATGGAAGCTTTTAATAGGAGTACCGTCTGAGACTGGAAAGATATCAAACATGTTACCCAATTCAATCATCTTAAAAAACGCGCGAGAGAGGGGCCTTATTTTACTCACAGCGTGCTTACTATTGGGGAGGGTCGTATGTATATACTCATATGGGTTGGTCATCTTCTTGACAAGATCCCATTCATCGGGATGATCCGCTATCTTGCCTTTAACGACTCCGATGTATCTAGAAAGGCTTCTACTTACCAAGTTCGAATTCTGAGCGTTTCCAAAGCACAATTTTATATTATCAGCATGAAGTCTATTGCTGACATGAGGGAGAGGGTAATGAGTCATGTTACTAACACTTGGTCTTCAGTGTTTATATCGGTTCTGAAGATCAGGTAATATTGTGTTGTTTCCGTAGGTCTTTATATTTTCGATGGTGAGCATACTTCTATATTTAATAGATTAGATTATTCGCCCCCGTCAGTTGTTTTTTTTTCAGATATCTTCAAGCGTATTTTTTTGCCTTTGGGACGACGTATTTTCAGTTTTAAGGACTTTGGTGCAACAGTTACGACCGGTTGGGTAACCACAGTAGTGGGGACCGTCACCTTCTCCTCCGCCACCACTACTACTTCCACTGGGGCTGTGGTCTTAGGTGTTGATTCCTTTTTTATTTTGAGCTTCAACTTGCCTTTAATCTTGCGAATCTTGGGCTTCTTCCTCGTGGACTTGAGAACGGCTGCGAGAGACTTACCCTCTGTTGTGTCTTCAGCGACTTCGACCTTACTCTCATCAGTCTGAACCCGTTCAACAGCAGCAGCATCAACATCTCGTACCTTTTTGAAAATGAAGTATTTGTTCAGGAAAGAGATCCGCTTCTGATCAGGAGTCATCAGCAGCGCCTTGCCAACATCACTTTTCCTTAGCCGACCCGAACGGACTTGTTCCTCCATCTTAACAAAGAGTTCGCTAAATCCCCCAATACCATTAGGGAGGCCAAGTTCCTTAGCTTCTTTCTTGGAAAGGATATTGAAGCCATATGCCTCCATTAATCGAACGAGGTATTCATAGTTCACCAGATACTCGGGGAAGACTTTATTGATAGACTCTTGATAGACATCTATCTGGTAGCCGATGCAACTCGCATTATTCTCAAAGACATCAGCATCATAACGCTTCCTGATCTCCCACATCTTCTTCTCCTTTTCCATGATGAATATTCCTTCACCGTTAGCTTTTGTCTCTAGTTCACGGAAAACCTTCCGACCGTCATAGCTCGTACCGACGACATAACCCCCCACCTTACAGCATTCGCTAAGATTCCGAAGAAAGCCATTCAGAGTGTTTCTATTCTTGAAGAAGTAGTGTATGGAGAACTGGTTTGATACTACATCGAAACCACCTTTCCCGCGCCCATATTGACGATAGACGCCAGTTCCAAGTTTGGTCTCATCCTTCGCCCCGTCGCCGAATATGGCTCTAGTGATCTCTTTACCCTTGTCGGTAAAACAAGCATCTCCTGATCGGATGTTCAGGCTGCTATCAGCGGCAACAAATAGTGCACGAGGCATCGACCTAAATCGTTTCCTAGCGTTGAGGAACCTGGCACAAGCGCCATCAAGGCGGTTTTCGATGTTGTCACGGGCCACGTCTAAGCCAAATATGAAGGATAGTTTGGCGGCAATCCATTTTGGAAGATCCCCTGCTTTTCCAACACTCATATCGATAAGAGTACCACCTCTACTTGAGGTCCCGAGGATTAGCGCACGTTTCACATAGAGATTGTGAAAGTTCCTCAATTGCTGTGTAATCGTATCCCCACTCACTCGATTATAATATATGTCACTACCGGCAAGATCATCCGGTATTCCCTTCCCAGTCGAAAGCATCTCTGCTGTGACTGGGTTGTGGATAGACTTCCATACACTCTGAGCCACGTGGTATGCGTTGCCGAAGTTCTTTCCGGACTTTCGATAATCAGCTGTTTTATCGTGTCGCACCCGAATTGGTTTCCACCGCCACAATTGTTTGGCATTTTTATCGTAGCGAAATTCGACAATTGTCTCATCCTCTATCGTTTCGCCCTCCTCAGTTCTCATAGCCTTCTCCCCATATTGGTCTTGTAATAAGATGTTAGCCAGATATGCAGGAAAAGGGGGTGTGGGGTCTGTGGGGTAGAATGGAACGGGTTTATACCTAGAGCGCTCTTCCGGTCGTTGCTGGGTTGGAAGGCGATCCTCAATGATATCCTGACATGGATTGATATGACCATGAGTTCGCTCATTGAACCCAACTCTCAGAACTAAGGTCTTATATTGTGTTAGCTGATCAGCTGTATACATGTCTTCTCCAGACTCAAATATATTTCCGATAAAGTCCTCACCAAGAGTCGTCTTCTTCGTTGTGATGAGGAAATCAATGCTGTTGAATTCGGGAGGTTTCCATTTCATTGACCATTTCCATGTCTGCTTCTTTGGATGGGGGTTTTCTCCAATCCCGTCGCTGGCCACCCCTTTGTTAGAAGGGGTGAAGATCAGTCCATCTATTTCATAGTCAAACAGACCGTCGGATTGGCGCTTAAGTATCGCGGCACAATTATTGAAGATGTTAGAGCCATGAGAGATGTAGAAGGTTTTAACGTTAATCTTCATTGGTATGATCTTTGCTGTCGGAACCGTTGGGCGCCAGCTTACTTCACGAGACAGTTGGTTCAAGAGCTCGATACGGAACTCCATTGTTTTCCCCTCTTCTTTCCAGTCCCAACCCGTATCCGCAAAGGGAAGTCCTCGTACGTCCTTCCCTCCAATGTAATACAAATCGAAGGCCAAATATTGGTTAATGAACTGTCCATTTTTATCCCTGAGGACATGTTCGCCGTCAATAATTGTGTTGTAAAGGCTTTTGGTAGCACAGAGGACCCCGGTGAACTGGACTCTCATATTGATATCAATCAGATATACTTTACCTTTCGGGGAGATGAAGAGGAGTTTTCGGATTCCATCTGCCTTGTCAGTGACGGTATAAGGCATACGAACATTCGGTAGTTGACTATCGGGATCCAGAGGGGAAATATTGGCGAGCCCGAGGGATACTGAGGATGGGCCAACGAAATCTCGTGGGTTGACACGTCTTTCGGGGATCTTCTTACCGTAAAGAACCTTCATATAACTAACAAGAGCGTCACTTTGCTCGATATATGAACAAGGAAAGTTTGTCCCTTGCAGTCCAGACAGGACGTACTTGATGGCAGTTCGAATGTATTGGACAAGTGTGGGTGCATCATAGTTATATGCCCGGTTAACTACCTCTATTTCGATCTCATAAGTTTCTGTGTTTGTAAGCACACCCGATGTTTCAATACGATGAGCTGGTTCAAGTCGCTTACCGCGCCGTGTGGAAGACCTGACAATACTGCAGTCCACTTTCAGAGGAAAGGACGTATGGAGAAAGGAGAATCTCTTTATTAGACGAAATATTTTCCTGGAGTCCTCCCAAGTAGACACAATACCTTTAACTAGACCAAAACTGGACCTAAGAGGTTTCTCTTCCTTATAATTCAGACGGAACTGAAAGTCATTGAAATCTACAGGTGTCAAGCGACCATTGGGTGTTTGCTTAGAGACTTTCTGGACAAAAGAGACGTCATTATTCTCGATGAGAGGTTGGATTTTATTGGAGCGACAATATTTCTGAATGGATGCGAGACCGTTAATCTCGGCGCGGACCGAAGAGATCGTTGTCCTCCCCGTTCTCTGATCAAGAAACTCATTTTGAATTGCTAGACGATAGGTCTCGCTACCCATACTCGTAAATCCCAGAGATTTCAGTTTTGCTATGACGTTATCAAAGTCAATCTTCGTTATAGGGTTGCGTTTGTCAGTGCCAAATCGAACTTCCAGCTCATCACCAATTTTTGCGGATGCTAAGTATATTTGTGCGTAGCTTGATAAGTCACCTGTAATAGAAGCAGACTTATCCTTTGTACTGACCATAGCTGTCTGAGACATGATATGTATATATCTAAAGCAGATATTTTTATACGGGTTCAATTTACCAAGGGTTTACATTGTCTCTTTTATACTCTTGTAGAGGTCCTTCTTTCGAAGCATCTTACCTGTTCCTGCATCCAGCAGAGGTAATTCGAGCCTTTCTGCTATATCCCTGAGGTCCTGAAGTTTATAGCCACTTAGGGCCCTCAGTTGAGCCTTATGAGGTTCGACCTTCCAAAAAGAGGTACGATACTTCTCGAGTCGTCGCTCTTGTTCGATGGGGTCGCCGATAAAAAAATCAAAACAACCATCCCTTTCTACAACTAGACTTGTGTTCGCCCCTATGGTCGGCATGACTTCAAAAAAACGTCTCCCGTTCACTACCATACAGTTGTATCCATATAGGCTACATATTCCTAGAAATGATAGTGTGGAGAGACTTCTATTGGTCATTAGTTGATCGATTATTTTTCGACTATCGATAGTCTTATTACCCTTTATCTCTTTCTTGCGCCGTCCGATATCTTCCATAATTTCAAATTTGACACCTGTCTCTAATTCGAATTTTGAGTTACCTATCACCTCATATGCAGTCATTCCCTTGTGGAGAACATAGAAACACCAAAAAAGCCCATCGGTATAAGAGGGTGGAAACTGTAGAAAATGAATCTTTTGGGCAGGTTGGTGCTGTGGTTGGGCAGGTTGGTGCTGTGGTTGGGCAGGTGGAACTTCTTTCCTAATGTTTGTTACAAACTCGGGAGGCTGAGCGGCAGTAATGAGTCTAGAGATATTTTCCCGAGTAAGGAGATAATCTTGTATTCCTTTTGTGTGTAATACAGGATTAGACATAGCTATTAGTCCTACATGAGGATGATTCTTTAGTATCTTTATAAAACTCATTTCTGTATTTCTGTTTGAGGCTCTCTCCTTGGGCTAGTTGTGTCTGCTGAAGTTTCACGTAGCCCAAGTACTCTATCATCTGGTTAACAACGATTGGTGCCAGTAATGTCATGTTAACAAATATTCCGTTGATATTTTCTGTATGATCGACATTATGCTCCTTGAGAATTGCCAAAATATTGACCTGATGAATTTGATCCATATTTTCGATACTGTCTCTAAGACGGCGTAGATTTTCGATGCGGTCCATATGGGCTGATTTAGCTAAGCACCATTAAGTTGATTTTTTGCCAAAAGACTTCGCCGATATCGATATTTTTGGTTTTCTTGGAATCCGACGAGCACCTGTCTTAGTGGGGACGTGTTCACCAATGATGGAGATGTATCTGTCATTAAGTTCGTAGCGGATTCCAATAACACGTACATTGATCTCATCTCCCTCCTTGAGAGAGGAGAAGCCCTTGCTCTTATAATGATGATCCCGTGCTATAAATACGACAACAGGTGAAGGTTCGGTGTTGGTTTCCGCACGCACACCTGCTTTAGTAATGTTTTTTACTATAGCTCTGAAGCGCATACCTTCGACCGGCCTGCAGACAAGGCACTCAAACATAACCTCGAATGTAACATCAGCACCCATGAAGGTTCCTGCAGAGTAGCTGATTATACGAATAGAATTGGGCTTTATGTAGCCCTCCTGGATACAGTATCCCTCCAGGCGCCTGACGAGGCTAAGTTGTATATTCTCTTTTATGTTACTACCGAGAACACTGAATGGAAGGTGGACTTTCTTCGTTATTACATTCCTCATAAATATCCCTACGCCACGTTTCCGGTTATCCTTCAACTTAGGCCGGGGCCTCGATACAGGTGTTACTTCAGACATGCTTATATAATGCCGACATTATTCTTAAACCCTTTTTCTCTCAATTTTTACGACCGAGTTTCTCAATGTTATTGAGGACTGCTTCAACGGTGGAAAAGAACCATCGTTTTCCATCCTTCCGTTTGCTATCATAATAACGAAATATGAGCTCGGTTTCAGCACACAGTTGGAGGGCATTAATGGGAACAGCAGTCACATTTCCCTTTCCCCCAACAGTCTGTGGAGAAATTGTAGCATCCTTCCCATATATTTTGCTGATAGTGCTTCGAAAAAGAGTATACTTTGTCCCCCCACCAAGGAGCATATTAATCCGCGCTATAAGACCTTTTTTCCTCTCTCCACGGTCGCACCTTTGGCCCTTATTCGTGCGTCCCTTATCACTAAGACGAATGTCCTTGGTCTTGTAAACAATATCGAACCCTCTGAATAAGGTCATGAATCCTATGAGAGTATTAATAAGATCAACATCGACAATCAACTTCTTTTGAAGAGCCTCGCCCCATTCTCCAGCAAGAATGACTTGAACAGGGTTCCACTTCCCTCCTTGATTCTCAATAAGCTGAAAGGGGGGAAGCCCTTTCTCTCTATCGAAATCAGCAATAATTACCCCACGATGCCCATCTGACTCTATACCGAATGCTGCGAAGAAGGACCGAACATATGGTGCTATATCTGTCGGAACCGACTCTGACGATTTGAGAAGAGCCAATTTTTCAGCATAAGGGAGGACATCGATTACATGGTGCATAGCCAATGTCATAAGCTCTTGACCGTCCATATTATCATGCGTCGTCAAGCTCCGGATTGCCCAGGCAGCAGCCATTGTCCATTCTTCCTTATCCTCGCTAGCTATGGCCCCCGGAGTGCTCAACCGGGAGTACGCTACTGCGAGCTTTCTGAAGATGGATGCTGTTGTTACTCCCGCGAGACTCACTTTCCCTTCCTTCGTCCCTGATGTCTCAGTATGAGGTTTTATGGCTGTTGGGACTTTAAACACTAGAGACTTGCGTTTGTAATCAACGGGATGTACGCGGTCATACCTACTGATATGGTCATCTTCTATTTCGACCGGTTGGAACATATAGTACTCCCCAATATTCACAAGTCTACCCATCCTGCCAAGCATATCTGTTATGTACTCATTCTTTTCGCTGATTAGGTAGGTGAGTGCACTATAGATCTGATCATGGGGGTAGTGTTTAAAGACTGTGATGCCGGCGATTAGGTCAGGCTTGTTATAGATATACCGCTCCTTGAATAGTAACCGTATACGTTGGAGGATTTTGTCCATATTCATGACAATGAAGGTCTCATCATATGTGTCAGTTCCAATTTCCTCGGGTTCGTCATTGGTAGGCTTACATGTATACTGACATGTAGTAAAGTCACAAAGGGCACTATTGTCTTTATCCCCAAGCCTGTATTTGATAACGACTCCACTCGATAGTTCTTGATCGACGACCGAATTCAACAAATCACTGGAAAAGTCGAGACCTCGGCGGTTCAATAAACAATCCACGGCTATCTCTTTCAGAGCACGGGTTACGATAGCCACCTTCCTTGCCTTCCTTTCTGCCAAGCGATAAAGGTACAAATCAATTGCCTCTGTATCAGTTTGAAGTCTTGAGCCATATAAAAATATCTCAACATTGCGCTCTCGATAAGGCAAATCACAATGACTAAAGTTCCGAACAGCACGACCTATGATCTGTTCTTCTCTATTGAGATTATACCAGGGATCCATGATATGCATCTGGCGAACATTCTTAAAATCCAACCCCTCTGATCCTGCCCTAGATATGATAATGACCTTCACAACCTCACCGTTTATATTGTGGGCATCTGTTGCTGCCTTCAACTCGTCCTTTATATTACCAGTCAATGCCTTATCCCCAGTTATCATTATATAAGTAGCCTGAGTGAAGGGTTGTCCCTTTGTTTTCGGCTTCATGGTAAGAGCATCTATGGGTTGGACACCCGAAGGAGGGGTGGCAAATAGGGAACGAGAAGCATGCCCATAACGTTTGAAACCTAGCTCCTCCAATGAAAGCGCCATTGGAATAACCCCAGCATCAATATATTGAGAGTAGACAATCACAATCCCCTTTGATCGCCTTATACGCGAGATTATATAGTCTATTTTCCCACTATACTTACCAATCTCCTCTGGGGAAAATATCCTCCCGAATTCCTGAAGGGTTTCATCTCGGTACTTGAATTCGGCCCGAACGCGATCTTTATGAGTCATGATTCTCTCCAGTCCATTACCACCTACCAGACCAGCGGCAACATCTTCATCTACATCGCCACCGATTCTGGTACTAGGGTACGAAATGTTCAGTATCTGGAGAGGAGCCTCTAATACTGTATATGACATACCACCTGTCCCTGCTTCGAACCTAGGATTTTTCTTCTTGAGACTTTCAAGTATATATGCGTAGGCTTGTAATTGGTAACTTCCAACATTAGTAATCAGAAGATCCAAGAGTTCAATTGGCTTTACGATCGCGACGCCATTGGCTTGATGAGAAGGATAGGTCCATACATTGTCCCTAAGAAGTGTCTTCATCGAGTCGGGATTCCTAGCCTCCTGTGGCCATACTCGGTAAGGGAAAGTGAAAGGATTCTCTCCACGCACATAGGAAACATAGCCAGTCATCTTTTGAGCAAGTAGTTCCTTTCCGATTTCATTTCCATCCTTGTCAATCTTGAAGTTACCCTGTGGGTCAAATATCTCAGCCTCCTTCACTGGATATCTTTTATCATTAAGATTGAGAAGATTCACAAGCCAAATTGCTTCTTGATAGGAGTCGAATAAAGGTGTTGCGGAGAGAATAAGGAGCTTTAGATTATTAACACAAGCCACCATTTCGAGAAGATACTCCGAGCTTGCCTTCACAGCCCCTTCCGAACTGACTCGAATGTTATGCACCTCGTCAATTACAATCATTCTGTTTGAAAATTCCTTTCGAAGTGCCCGTGTCTGCTTATCGCGTATACGGCTTGGATCTTTATCACTCTTAGTCACGAACATATTCATCACCTTTTTTATGATGTTCGAAAACTCGAGATAACCCACGAATTGATAGGACTGTGAAATGATCTTTTTAATCTGCTGAATAACTCTACCTCGAGAAAGCCCCTTCATGTTCATAGGATTCACTTCTTGAATAAATTTGTTTCCAGTACATGCCTTCATATTCCATAATCCATTAACATCCTTTAGTTTACGTTCATCGAAAAGCTGGATCTTAAAGTTCTCCTGGACGACTGGCGAAGCAACTATAATAATCTTTTTAGTAGCGCCTAATTGCTTGAGATATGTCCGCATTTCTTCACAAACAGAGATGGCAGAACAAGTCTTTCCTGTGCCTAATCCATGGTACAACAGAAGCCCATTATAAGGTGTTTGGAAGGACATGAAGTTTCTCACAAACATTTGATGGGGATCTAACTCGAACTCCGGATCGCCACACAGTTGATTTGTTATCTCTTCCACTTTCGACGCCGTGAAGTCAGAAGCTGGTCGAACTTCATATCGTGTATCATAGAACTCTTTCTTCTTAGCTATCTTTACATTGAATGCCGGATCCTCTTGATCTGGGTAGAGGTAAGGATATTTATCTGCGGACTGTTGGGCGAATGCTTCTCTACTTTCACCGCTGATACAACGTTGTAGTCGCTGAAAAGTAGGATCCCGAATATCGGCCTTGATCTTGCCAGCTGCGTACTGGGTCTTAAGGGTGTCACATGAAACGGCAACGGTTACTTTTCGAGGCTTTTTCCTCTTTACCGTGAGTTTCTTGGCCACACGTTTTGTTCCTGAAGACACCTTGGCAGCCCCGTGAAGCTGTTCAAAACGAGTGTTAGCTCCAGGAGTCCAGTTATTCGGTGCCACCCGAGCAACTTTTCCATCCCTATTCCGAATACCAATGCGAAGTTTGACAACAGTATTATCCCATGGCCTTGTACCAGTCATAATGCTCCCATCGGCTGCTCTAAAAAGCATCTTCTTCTTCCAGGGGCCAGTATTCTTCTCTGTTGGATGAGCCATTACTATTATACTATGAGATTAATCTATACCGATGTAGGGTTCGATCGATATTTTCAACAAGGGTAATCTTCTCTAAATTATACGGACGGATTGTATTGCGGCACTCATCGAGCGACATCCAGCGCATATCACTCACCTCACTCTCCTGGAAGCCATTTTCTGATGGACCTATTGTCTCCATAATCCCCAAATAATATCTGTGTTTGTAGACTTTATAGTTTGAGCCCATGAATACCTCCTCAAAGGGGACAACATTCTTGACCAGAGACAACTTTTGGGGCGAATAACCAGTCTCCTCACCCCACTCACGTTGGGCGCAACTGGTGTCGTTTTCCTGATAATTACGTCTTCCTTTCGGGAACCCCCACTCTGGTGTTTCCCATGCGGTAGTACTATCCTGAATGAGCGTCGCCAAACTGTAATCATCTTCTGAATACATCTGGATACCCCGTTTCATCTGTTTAAATTTCTCAAGTGAGGCTTTCTCCTCTCCTCGGTATTGGAGTCCAACGAAATTTCCCCACAGACCACTCCATAGGTCAGCAAAGTCATTCGAGAGTAGACGCTCCTTTTCTTCGATGGTCATTTCATTTATAAGATCCTGAATGTAGGACTTGTTGTAGAGCGGATATTTTCCCCGTAGGAAATCTACATAGCCCAATGTATCTTTCCTGCATATCATGAGATACAAGAAGTCGTCTCTTTTTTTGCTACAAGCCACAATACCTATACTTGTGATGGGTCTTTTACACTGGCCGAATATATGACCTTGCTTCCCGCAATTGTTACAAAAGTGGTAGTTCTTCATCATCTGTTATATGTCACTAGACTCCTGTTTTTATATCGGTTGCTATTAGATGGGTCTAGACCCGAAGATTTGGTTACCACATTTCAGGTTCACACTTATGACAGTTGCAATATCATACCCGTCTCATCCCAACGATGTATCAAAGAGGAAATACTATGACTTGATCCAAAACATTGCGGTGTTTATACCACACAGTCCCCTTGGATCTGATTTCCTCCCTATGCTTGATCAATATCCTATCACACCCTACTTGGGGTCGCGATTATCCTTTATGAAGTGGGTACACTTCGTATGCAATAAGCTGTACGAGAGTCAGGAAATGACAACTCATGGTTTCATGGATAGTTTAGAAGAATACTACAACCAGTACAAGCCAAGGGAGGTTGTAGATCGAGAGAAGCACAAGCAGCGTCTCAAATATGTCCAATTTGGAGTTATTCTAGCAGGGATATTTGGTGTCGCATACATATATGGCCGTTGATGATATTTTTTTGATGTCATACTCTAATGGATTACCCTCGTCGCCGGACATTTTCAACGATGACCATTAAGGATCTCTATGCCCATTCCCACCGCTGTTCAAGGTCTTCCAAACCCATTAGCAGATCTCGCACGCGCCGAACATATCGAGGTGGGCAAAGGACGACTCGCCGCCGCAGGGTTTCAAGATAGGTTTTTCTGACTCTATATATAATGAAACTAGAACTTGTTGTCTTGGGTGTATCGGGGTTCCTCGTTTACAATGCTTATCATGACGGAAAATACACGCAAATGTTTGCCGTCAACAAAAAATATGTGCAGATGGCAATGTATGCTTTCGTCGGCTTCTCGCTCTATCTTGTCATGAAGAAAAGCCCGGCGGATTCACGTGGATTGCTCGCTCACGCTAATTCTTTCATCAAATACATGCCTATTGATAAGAATACCTCGGATATGCTAAGTCCAATATTTGACTTCACACGAGCAAAGACTGATATCGATGCTCTTTATACTAATCCAAACCATGTGCCCTATCAGGAACAGACTCCGCAAATGAGACGCATGTTGAGTTCTGGTGGCCTACCGGGCTCGAAAAGATGTGTCAGTGAGACAAAGAAGAAATATGTAGCAGCACAACAATCATGGAAATGTGGCCACTGTCAAGAACAATTAGCCTCAACATTTGAAGTGGACCATAAAGTAGACCTACGTTACGGAGGCACCAACCACGTCAATAATCTGATCGCCCTTTGCCGGGAATGTCACGGTAAGAAGACCCAGTTGGCGAAACTTCAATAATTTAATATGGAATTAATGTAGTATGGATACCACGACTGCACTAATAACAGCACTTATATATGTTCCACTCAGCCTCGGTGGGCTTTTCCTAGTCTACAAGTATCGAACTTTCTTGTGGGCAAATATCATCTCCCTCCTTCTTACCTTGGTTCTTATCATCTACATAACGCTTTCGGTATATTTTACAAAAAATGCGGATGCTGCTGGTTTCACAGCGTTCTCGACGACATTTAATGTAATCTGGATGATAGTTGGTGCAATCCTCTCTGTTGGGCTCTTTGTTCTTCTTGAGAAAACGAGTGTACAGAAGGTGTGGAGAGAATTCGGTGCGGCGTCGGGATTTCGTGAAAAGGCTCATTCTCTGGGATCTGGGATGGGGATACTTCTCAAGGTGCTGATAGGCGTGGCTCTCATTTTAGGGATCTTCATTGGGCTCATTTATCTAATTGGCAATGTCCCGGGTTTCTCGGTTGGGATGGGTATCATAATGGAGTTGATAGCTAGCCTAATCGTCCTCACGGGACTATATCTTCTTACTCGTGACTTTATAGCCGGGTTAGCGGCACGTTTCCCCATACTGAAGGCTGCTTACCATATCATCATGTTACTACCGTGCTTCATAGTCTATTTGGCAGAGTTCATTTATACACAAGTAAAGGATACGCCCTTACCAGTCTACATTATACTAGCTATAGAGGCAGCCATTATAGCATGCTACTTCCTGCTCCCTAAACTTATGCGGCTCATATATACAAAGGGGCTAGGGGGTTCGACACCACCCCCAGATGCTACCATGCGACAACAGGGTGTTGACGCTGCGCTCGTCAAGGCGATGAATCAGGCATCGCATATAGAGGCTGGATTGGCAATTAAGTGGAAAAAGGTCCTCGATGATAAACTGTATTTGGATGTCAATAAGGAAGCACTGGTGGCCTATCTAGTCGCGGCGGGGTATGAAAAGGCTACATCAAGTGACAAGAAAAGTTTCAAGCAGGCGCTTTTTGGGAAGGCAGTATCATTAGAAGTAGCAACGACATATGTCGAGACAAATGGTGGTCGTCTCGCTTCGCTAAATGAATCCATAGCGACCTTAAGAGCCGAACATACAAGCCTTGCGACGCAAGGGAAGGAACAAAGTTATGAATTTAATACACAGATTCTATTGAGTGATCCGATTTACACTGATGTCCAGACAGATCTAGGAGGCTATAAAATGGACTCATACGCAGGCGAATATAACTACAACTATGCTGTTTCTTGTTGGATTTTCCTCCATGACCAGCCTCCGTCTGCAGGAATAGCATATAATAAACCCACCTCGCTGGTCGATTTCTCAGGTCGTCCAAATATTCTCTATGATACCAGCACGGGCACACTTCAATTCACAGTGCAAACGGCCATGGGCACACCGAAGGTAGTTTATGAAACACAAGACTTTCAGAAGCAATATTGGACCAATATTCTAGTAAATTACACAAGTGGGACTTTAGATATATTCATTAATGGCAAGCTTGTTGCTTCAAAGTCGGGGGTTATCCCCTATATGACACACGATAAGGTAACGGCTGGTGCGGACGATGGGTTAAGCGGTGGTGTATGTAATGTGGCACATTTTTCTCGACCCTTGACGAAGCCACAAATCGATGTCTATTATACAAGCCTGCGATTACGGAATCCTCCCGTTGTTTAGATAAATTTCTCGCCGTATAATATACAAATGAAAGCCCACCAGATTATAGTCGGTGTTGTGATCGTTATCATCCTTTATTTGCTGTACCATTACTACTTCGGTGACTCATCGCGTTCTACTCTGTCGAGTATCCGTGATGCATCCACGGAGCTTACCATTGGTGCAAGCAGTTTACCAGCAGGAGCGAGTGCGGATTTTACCTATTCCATCTGGGTGTATGTTAGCAACTGGAATACTCGTCTCGGCGAGACTAAGGTAATATATTCTCGCGGTGGAAGTGGAGCGACCCCAGGAACCCCCACGGTGAGTTTTGACAAGACCCTGAATAATGTAAATGTTTCTTTAGCAACCTATGGCTCAGGGGGATCCGCCCAAACATCCACTTGTACTTTAGAAAATGTCCCTATCCAGACATGGACCAACATAATCGTAACACTTAACAATAGAGCCCTTGACCTCTACCTTGACGGAAAGCTTGTACGCACCTGTATCCTACCCGGCGTCCCAAAGGGGGCACCTGGCACTGTCATGCATCTAACTCCGGGCGGTGGCTTCGGGGGATATACAGCAGGGTTCCTCTATTACGATCGAGCAGTGAATCCTCGCGAAGCTTACGCTATTTACCGTGAAGGCTACGGTGGTGAAGACTGGTTGAGCAGTCTCTTCAATAAATACAGAATCAAGGTGGCGTTTATGGAGGATAACAGGGAAGTTAACAGTTTCGAAATCTAAAATATTCCTTATAATATATAGACATGTCAAGTGCATCAGATCAACTTCAGCAAGCAAAGACAGTTATGCAGAAGGCTCGTGCCTCTACGGATCGCGCTTTAGGAACCACGGAGACTTGGATCACAGGTAACAGCTTGGGGGCTCGTCTTGCATTTCTAGTTCTCGTCGCCATTGTGTTCGTCATCCTCTTGCGGATCGGATCTACAATACTGCAGATGATTTTCACACCCTCGCAAAATCCGAAGGTTGTATCAGGTATGAAGGATGCCAGGAAGGTCAAGGTAGTAGCACAAAACCCCGCAACGAAGGGGTCAGTCCCAATACTTCGATCCCGAAATGACCCTGCTGGGATAGCCCTGACCTGGACTGTGTGGGTATTTGTTGATGACCTCGCCTATAAACAAGGTCAGCGTAAACACATCTTTCACAAGGGAACCGACGCATTTAATGATAAACAAACTGCTTATCCAAACAATGCTCCTGGCCTATACATCTCGGGTGAAAGAAATGGTCTCGTCGTTGTCATGAATACCTTTGAGAACATTATGGAAGAAGTTGAGGTCAGTGACATCCCACTTAACAAATGGATCAATGTCGCCATACGTGTT